>Ga0058702_10000018_pt1 | contig 241163 bp, 216 predicted proteins | sample AgamicOrSfe_FD_83781 | JGI IMG/M metagenome (GOLD analysis project Ga0058702, IMG submission 83781) | Agave microbial communities from Guanajuato, Mexico - Or.Sf.e | ecosystem: Host-associated > Plants > Phyllosphere > Phylloplane/Leaf | place: Guanajuato, Mexico | collected 2012-05-30
AACGTACAGCACCCGGGATTCGCTGCTGGTCACCCACGCAACTACTAATCGAGCGTTTGCTTGCTTAACGTGTGGAGAGCGGACGGGATCCAGTGTTCTCAAGCAACTATGGCCGTACGTACCAAAAGCACTATTCTAAACACTTATATACTACCATCTCGGTGGTTGTCATGATATACCCAAAGACCAAACCAAGATTCGATGTTCACGATGGAGACTTTCAGATCTGCAAAGTGCTCGGTTCCGTGTCTTCATCACTTATCAGATTACACTAACCACGCTTCTTTAACTGAGTAGCCTGGTAGACTACCTGTACGGCTTAGCGATAGGCCTTTCTTGTGAGTCGTCTCACTCGCATCGAAGCTGTGCGGATCCCTACATGTACTTTCAATCCTCACCTCGAAGGAGTATGCCGGTACGATCACATCTCCACCGCCTCCTTCGCCGCCGCCGCTGCTTCAAACTGGCACGAAGACCGCCACACGCGAGCAATTCTCTGTGGGCCGTGGACTCGGCATGGGTGCCGATGCTGGTATGAAACTACGGCAACTCGGGCACCAAGTGCAATGAACCGGCACGAGTCGGATCCGGTCAGGACTTTCTACCCGAAAGATCTGTAAGCACGGAGAGCGTTTAGCAGCAATGGTGTGGCCATGATCTGGTTCTGATAATCACGAATCAAGACTAAGCAATGAGGCATTTTACCCAAGCTTTTGCGATTCGAATCAAGCAATTGAACCCACACGATGACATCTGCGGCCTCTCTTTGGCGGACGTCTTTCAGACCAATACATCGTGAACCCACCGACACCGCTTGGCGTGGGCGTAGTTTCACCATGAACCAATTCATACCACATCTATACACTTTGATATGTTGTGTCTGTACATTGGAAATGCCTTCCAGTGGTGCGAAAAAGGACATGCACAAATGCGTCTCGTGACCACATGCATAGCTGTGACGTAAGTTGGCATACGCCGTGAAAATAAGCATGCCAAGCCGACTCTGCAACGACGGGAGTATCGAACATCGACCTGAGCAATGGACGATCTACCTTACCAACCATCCTAGCGCATCCGAAGTCTGTTCGCTGGCCGTGATTGTCATCTTTGATGCATGACGTTTGCCATGAGCATCCTTCTCCATTATTCATGGCATTTCGAGAGTAAAATGTCGCAAATCTCTGCTGTGGCTGGCTACGCACGCAAGCAAGCAGAGCACTCGAGTAGCACACGGAACAGCATCCGCCTCGCATTGCCCCTTGTCTGCTTAACAACCATGACGATTGGACGCTTTATCGAAGCCTGATCCATGGTCACGAATGGTTCGTTGATCTCTAATTCGCCAAGCAGCCTCTTACCGCCGCTTAGCCATGCCCTTTTATCACGAGAACTTCGGGCCCGGCGCCGTATGACTTCACTGCTGCCGTATACACCAACGGCGTGCGGGATTACCCCTCCGAGTGCCATGGGGCCTCAAATTCTGATCAGAGCTTCTCTTCAAGAGCTCGATTCTCCCCAGGTAGTGTCAAAGTTTCCTTTTCATTTTACCCCTCACTACAACCACATCCCACTTTCCACTCTCATTCTGCTCGACACAAATCGCCCATCATGGGGATCATGTCGAGGTTCAAGAAGGGTGGCTCAGAAGAGACCACGCCTAGCAACAGCGTCACGGATACTACACCTCGGGGAAACAGGGAGAATTATGAGAAAGAAATGGGCGAGCACGAGGCCGTCCGAATGCTCCGACCACGAATCTTCGCTATGGTCTTCATTGTCTCGTTAGGAGGTATGATCTTTGGTTACGATACCGGTCAGATTTCTGGATTCTTGGAGATGCGCGACTTCTTGGACAGGTTCGGTAACACCACCGACCCGACGACAGGACTGCCAGCTTTCACAAATGTACGCTCTGGAACCATTGTCGGACTGCTCTCCATCGGTACTCTCATCGGCGCCATCATCGCTGCACCAATCGCCGACAAGTTCGGTCGTCGAATCTCTATCGTTGTCTGGAACATCGTCTTCATTATCGGTGTCATTGTCCAGATCAGTACTTCATACACATGGTACCAAATCGTCATTGGTCGATGGGTAGCAGGACTCGGTGTTGGTGGTCTGTCGGTCTTGACTCCCATGTACCAATCGGAGACCGCCCCTCGTCAGATCAGAGGTGCTCTCGTCAGTTGCTACCAACTGTTCATCACCCTCGGTATCTTCGTCGCCTACTGTATCAACTACGGCACCGAGGCCATGACTGGTGCACCATCTTGGAGAATCCCCATGGGTATCGGCTTCCTCTGGCCCACGCTCATGGCTGTTGGTATCTGCTTCCTGCGCGAGTCGCCTCGCTGGGACTACCGCAACGGCAAGATCGACAGAGCCCGCGTGACTGCTGCCAAATCTTATGGTGTTTCAGAGGAACACTGGGAGGTGAAGCGTGAAATGCGCGAGATCAAGGAGAAGCTCGACGCTGAGAACCAGGGCGGCAAGCACTCTATCATCGAAGTCTTTACTGGTCCAAGAATGGCTTACCGCACGTTCCTCGGTATGACGCTTCAGATGTTCCAGCAATTGACGGGTGCCAACTTTTTCTTCTACTACGGCACAACTATCTTCACAGCAACTGGACTCAGCAACAGCTACGCGACATCCATGATCTTGGGTGGTATCAACTTTGGCACCACCTTCCTTGCTCTTTACGTCGTCGAGCACTTCGGCCGCAGAAAGTCTCTTATAACTGGTGGTCTGTGGATGTTCATGTGTTTCATGGTCTTCGCCTCCGTAGGCCACTATCAACTCAATTCGGTCACGCCGACCGCCACACCACAAGCCGGCGCCATCATGATCGTCTTCGCCGCATTGTTCATCTTCGGTTACGCCGCGACATGGTAAGCTACTAATTCTGTCAATGCTCAATTCTTCAAGCTAATCACGATACAGGGGTCCAATTGTCTGGTGTATTACCGGAGAGATCTATCCTACACGTTACCGCGCCACCGCCATGGGTCTCGCAACCGCCTCGAACTGGACCTGGAATTTCCTCATCTCTTTCTTCACGCCCTTTATCACTGCCGACATTGACTACCGGTACGGCTACGTTTTCGCCGCCTGCAACTTCATGGGCGCAGTCATCACGTATTTCTTCGTCTGTGAGAGCCAGGGCCGCAGTCTGGAGGAGATCGACACCATGTACATCCTCCACGTCAAGCCATGGAAGAGCTCCAAGTGGGTGGCGCCCGAGGGCGAGGACCTTGTTACTGCTGACAAGCTGTTCCTGACTGATAATGGTCGCGATATTCGCAAGGCTGATGCTGCTGGTATGGAGGGCGAACAGCGTCGTGAGACCATTCCGGACGCGACTGCTGAGCACGGTGTGCATGATATCTCGGGCACAGGTGTTGTGCCCGAGGCCACCACCGGTCACTACCGCAACTAGGTGGCGAAGACCTGGTGTTTATTGGGCTAGACCCCGATGGGAGGAATTGTTCATCTTAGCGTTGCTTGTATTTAGCCCAAAGATATCCCTCAGTACATGTCCGATTTCGCAATCGAATCAATCCAGACACTGTTGTATTTGTGTCGTGATAGTACAGCGTCTTTGAGATGTGGTGAGTAGCCCATAGGAATATCCATACGGCCTGTTCAGCGGTCCTCTGTCTCAGATTAGTCTTTGTGGTAACAAGGCCGCACAGATTTCTCCCGGCTACTCACCTCAAATGAATGACCCTGTACTGGCTTTCTAAGGTCTTTTTCAGACAATCAAAGATCATCGTACTCTCGTGTCAAGTGAAAGCCGTTCGGGAACTCTCATATCGATCGACCCTTTCGTCTCACTCCTGAACCAATTCAACTCCTCGGTCGCCGTCTGCACAAGCGCAGGTTTCGTGCGATCATCGATGCGAACAGTAGCTTCCACGATAAAAGCGCCACTGGGATCAAGCAGCTTCATACCGTCCAGTTTGAACACGTCAACCTTTCCCTCAGTAGTCCCGTCGTCTGCTTGGTCAGGGAGGATGTGACGGTAGAGACTGATGGCAAGATCTCTGCACGTCAAGCGCTGTCCTTCGATGTAGTAATCGCCAACCTTCGAAAACTTGTTCGGATCAGAGTACTTCTGCAGATCGTCGGGCGTGACATCTGACTCTTCCACGCGTCGGAGAATGAAGGCCTTGGTCTCTGGTTCCGGCGTCTCTACGTAGCGGACTTTTTGCCCTTGTGGTGAGAGTGTTTTTCCATAATCTGCTGAGTTGAATGTTTCGATCACATGCGTATACGTCGGCTGAACGTTCTGGGGCTTCTTGTTGACTTTCTGTACCTGAGCATCGGACTGTGCGGTCTTCTTTGGCATGTATAAGGTGTGCTTTTCGTATAACGGGCGTGGTTGCATCGCGGCTAGACCGGCGAGGATGTTCAAGACTTGCTCATGACGGCCTAGAGAAATTTGACCGAATAGGGAGATTTCGTGCATTTTGGACCAGGTCGCCTGCGCCGTAGCGGTGGATGTGCTGTATCACGCTGGTCGCGTGTAGTGGTGGTATAGAAAGTGGTTGTTCGACGCGAGGGCTTTCGCGTGAAATTACCGAAAGAGGCTTCGAAATGCTTCACCATTCATTCAACCGCACCCCCACTGGTCTTCAGACCAAGTAAACAATCCTATTAGTTGACTGCTGATTTGCACAATTCCGGCGGTATAGTTCAACCAGAAAGCTTCACACAATCCAAGGCCGACAACCGGAGCGCTCCCAGACATCTGCTTCGTTCTCCATGAAGCAGGCGCGTTTCACCCCGCCGTAAGAGTACAGTAGCAATCAGAGGGCGGAAGTCGCCCACCGCCGCCCGCATTTTGCACATGCGCATTGAGCAGGAGCAATTTAGCCGAGGCCGGGGAAAAAGTGAGAGAAGCTCCGGCCGAGTAAGCTCCGTCTACCGGCCTGCTGCAGCGAGATGACATGATCAGCTTGGTGACATTGTAATTGTTGCTTGCTGCCTTATCAATCGCGACCATAAGCACCTCTCCTTCATTTTCACGACTCCTTCAGGCACTCTAGACTTCCAAGCCTGGCGCTTTCGATTCTACCTTCTCGATAAAACACAACTAAATATCAATTGATCGCGATCCGAGTCCTCAGCCTACCAACACCTCAACCACCATCAAGATGCGCTTCACCTCCGTCCTCCGCCAGCACCGTCAGCCCATGATTCGCTTCCTGGGCCCTCGATCGACCCCTTCTAGTACGTAGCTTTGGCTCAACGCCTGCACACACGAGCTCGCGACTAACACAACCCAGAGATTGACCACACCCCAAAAGTCCACCCTGCCTCTTCCTCCGATGCCCTCCCCGAATCATTCGCCAGCTACCGCAGTAAAGCTCAACAACACGGCCCATTGATGGGTGGAAACCAGCAGACACGTTCATACAGCGGTGCGGTCGGTGGAAAGACTGGGGCCTCTCTTGGCCCAGTCGAGCCAAAGAAGGGCGAGTACTTTGACCGCAGTGAGCTCCCTGCTCGCTACGGCAGGACGCCGTTCACTCAGGCAGAGATCGATGCTATCGAGTCTGGTGGTGCTAGCATGTTCGCTTGAGGAAGTAGGAGGAATGATGGCATGATCTTATGAGATCATAAATTCAAGTCAGAGGCTGGGATATCGATGGTCGGGACACAACCAATACTCCGGATGTGAGCAGTTCTACCACACAGAACGGGCTGGAGCTGGTAGAATACTGCGCCGAGACGTGACTGCAGGCACTGGTCGGCCCCTTGGAAGAGAATTCATCCTACCGTCTCACCCAAACACGATTCTTACCACTTCAGGCGTCCTATATGGATATACAACAGGCTACGCAAAATGATGGACCGCGACATGAACCTGCGGTGGAAACTGATGTAAATAGAACCGTACAAAAGCGACATTTGAACTGAGATATCCCCCTTCCAAATGACCGTGATCATCGTTCACATCAAGTTCGCGTACACACTGCGTTACATCTGTATGCCTGAAACTGCCTCACTGGACTGTAATTAGTGTATGTGAGTCTCGCCAGATGTCAATGACGACACCGATGTGCTTGATAGATACGGTCTCGTGGTTTATAAAAAATGCGAACAGTATGCGATCAATTAAGGATATATCAGACACGTGATACCGCGTTCGACGTTCGCGTCTCCCTATACTCTCCACCTGACTTACAAACTCGCATAGATGAATACATGTTTACAATCAGATGCTGTATCTCGCAGGCCATCTCCATCACAGAACACCGCACGTCTAGATTCTTCCTCGCAATGCCGCCGGCGACCTTGAAGCGCCTGGCCACAGAAGATGGCAGCGTCTCTCCACCTCCGACTAAGAGAAAGATCACAACGACGACAACAACCAGTAATCATATACAATGGAGCTGAATCGAATACATCTGCAGTACTAATTCTGGACAGCCAAAGCAGCCGTCGCCAATTTTTTCAAGCCAGCATCACAAAAGGAGCCCAGCAAAGCGACCTGGCGAACTGTAAACGACTCTCTGCTAGTATGCAAGTACGACGAGAAAGACGACGCATCACGCAACAGGCCCGTGAAGATAGCTGCTTTTGACTTTGTACGTTCTGTCAGACAGAGCTCTCGACTTTTTACGGTCCTAATACAGGCAGGACTCGACCCTCATCACCACAACGTCAGGCAACAAATTCAGCAAAGACGCTACAGATTGGAAATGGTGGCGCGCGAGCATCGAAGCTAAGCTGCGTAGTCTAACATCAGAAGGGTAAACACTTCTACTCTTGTCCATGCTTTGCTCTCTTTCTGTTTCAATCCCCTTCGGTCCTCCGTGTGTCAACACAGACTGACCGCCCCAGCTACCTTCTAGCGATCCTGAGCAATCAAGCCGGCATAACCCTGACACCCTCCACCTCTTCCAAAGCACCATCGACACCTAAACGCCTAACCGACTTCAAGACAAAAGCAACCGCCTTCCTTACGGCGCTCGACCTTCCCCTAACCCTCTACGCCGCCACAAAGCACGACACCTACCGCAAACCACGCACGGGGATGTGGGACACCCTGCTCACCGACAACGCCCTCTCCTCTTCCGATGTGGACCTGGCAGCCAGCATCTTCGTCGGCGACGCAGCCGGCCGTACCGACGCCGGCAAAGTGAAGAGAGATTTCTCGTGCTCGGACCGCGACATGGCGTCCAACATCGGCGTGCCGTTCGCGACGCCCGAGGAGTTCTTCCTGGGCGAGGCGGCGCGGCCGTTCGTGCGGACGTTTGAGCCCGCGGTGTTTCTGGAGGCTAGTCACAGGACTGATGCCAGTCCGGTTGTGTTTGCGAAGAAGAACCCCGTCGAGGTCGTCGTGTTTGTGGGCAGTCCGGGCTCGGGGAAGAGTACTTTCTTCTGGGACCACTTGCAGCCGTTGGGATTCGAGAGGGTTAATCAGGATATTCTGAAGACCGTGGGTAGACTTCTGATGATGTATTGGGTCGAGCGCTGATGATGTGTAGAGGGATAGGTGTATCAGAGCTGCGTCTGATTTCCTCCAGCAGGGTAAATCGGTCGCTGTTGGTATGTATGGACGAGGAAGGTGCGTGGTTGAATTTCTGACTTACGCTTGACAGATAACACTAACGCGGATATCGACACACGAGCTCACTGGATCAAGCTTGCTTCGTCTCTGAACATCCCCATTCGCTGCGTTCTTTTCACCTCGCCCGCCAAGTTGTGCGAACACAATGATACGGTCCGAGCCCTGGGTGGCATTGAAGTGAGTAATCGTGCTTCTCTTTATAAGGGGCGTCTCTATCCGGACTTGTCGTGTAATGGGTGACCCAATTCGATGATCGCTAATACCTTCAAGGTGAATCCAGAATCGCGCACCATGTTGCCCAAAATGGCATTCACCGGCTTCGCTTCACGATACAGAGAGCCCGGTCTCAATGAAGGATTTCAAGACATCGCAAAGGTCGACTTCCAGGTACGTCCTCTCTTGATCCCCGGCATCACCGTATTCGGTATGCTGGTGGCTTCCTTGTTTCTCTTTCATGGTATTTGAGCACGACTTGAGTCTAGGAAAGACCTACCTTGAGTGCCCCTGTGTCCGACCCACTACATCTACTGTCTAGTGCAGATAATCATGACATTAACAGCGTCGGTATAGTTCAATGGCACAGCCGAGCAACGAGAGATCTGGAAGCGGTACTGGATCTCGAGTTGAAGATCCAGGCTCCCAAATATCCATATCCATATCCACGTCGTCTCTACGATATCGTCCCGTGCATCCTACCTTTTGGTATACTATCCCCGGCACCAGGGCCGGACCATCTACCCTACGACCAGGCGCTCGAGAACCGCGCAGGACAGATGCGGCAGACGTCGCGTGCGAGAAGAGGCAGAGCCACGCGGCGGACGGCTCGGTAAAGGCGTTGGGGATTCAGAACACAAACAGGGCAAGCCGTCTCGAAGCACGAACAGAGCGAGGGTCTCGTCTGCTCCAAGTCCGGAGTTCGAGCTGTGCGAGTCCGAATGAGGGGAAGTCTTACCGGGGTCGATCACCCAGAGTCCCAGCACCTCATCAGTCGAGGGATCAGTTAGTGCTGTAGAGAAAAGACAAAGCCCGTCGATCAGATAGATAGCAAAAAATCAATACCGCACGTCGCCGTTCCGAGAAGCCGTGCAATAATCAACGCATCGTGGAAAGGTTACAGTACATGCAAGCCTCGCGAACAGAGGCTTTTCCGGCGACTTGGAGGCTTTCGCGCCAGACGCCCGATATCTGAAACGAGAACGCGAGGAAGCGAGTCCACGTCGCGTTGTGTGCTAGCATTATACTGTACGTGCGCGCAGGCATGCAATATGCACCCCTGCCCTTGCAAGTGTCCTTGATCGGGTAAATCTGGCGCAGCCCAATTCATCCATGTTCGAAGCTCATGTCCAGATCCCGCGACGACAAGGGCAGCGATAGAGAGAATATTGGGATTTGATTAATAGGAGCGTCGGACTGCGCACCGGAAGAGCCGCCGTGTTGGATCAGCGACAAGGGTGGGAGAGCAGGGGAGAGCGATTAGCCAAGGAACGCGATGCGTCCGGTCAACGTGCGTCTGCATCTGCTTGCGGCGCGATGCAGACTCACGTCAAAGGGCGGTGTTTGGGATTGATTGCTGACAGAAGCAAAAGAGAAAATGTATTCGATTGACAGATCTGATTGATTGATTCACGATGGAAAGGCGATCGATGTCGTCTCTGAGACGAACGTGTGGGGATGAATGGCAGCTCTGGAGATCCGTTTAAGATCCGGGTTTGAGAATCCGTGTGATGACATGATTGGTATCTGGACCAACGACAGAGCATGTGCTTGACGATCCTCGTTCAATGAGCGAGATCTGCAGTATTGATAATGAGGTGATATCGGTTATTGGGTCTTTGTAGGTTGCCCTAGGTCGTCCTCATCGCTATTTGGGGGAACGACCTTGCACATCTGTAACAGGGGACTTCAGGATAATCGAACTACTTTACTGGTCCTCAGTAATGCATTTTCAGAAGGGTCCCCGGTTCGTCGACGACGGCTTCGGTCAGGAACATATCGTGTTCATCCTTGGAGGGGCACCGCAGAGAAACTTCCCACAGTCACCCAATAGTTGCTGCGATATCAACCTCTGAGCAGAGCCTCAAGGCCGCGTGGTGCACGTTCTTGGCGGCGGGGTTCATGGATGAATTGTGGACAAGTCGACTGATACAACATGGGTCTTTTCGCGGGCTTGAGTCCGGAAAGCCACAAAGACGATAGTCTCGACGTTGGGCGGCGAACGCAGAGCACAATAATGGTATCTGGAATTGTAAGAGTATTACTCGAAGGATCCGGTGGTGAAAGTCGTGGATGATGACGAGAGGAACAGCACGCAGTGGTCTGCGCTGTCTGCGGAGCGAAGCGAGCTTGACCATATCTCAACGTCTGTGAAGGTACTTCGTCCTCGTACTGTGTTGGCTCAATTCTCAACATATCACAAGTTCACAGCACAGCAGGACCTTGACTGTGGCTGTCTGCTGTGCTGCCGGACTTCAAGTCACTGGTACTGCAGTGCTGTCTCGTTCGTTGTCACTTATCCACCGGCTGTACTCGGTGCTATTGCGGCCTCGGACGAGTGCGCACAGGGAATTCGATGTTGTGTGGTTCGTATTCGAGCCACTCTTCAATTTCTATCGCCCACGGCTTTGGGCCCGATGGGGCCTGGAGCCGTTTTGGAGCATGTGTGAGTCGACCCAAGTCTCACCACACCTTTGGTGGAGGACAAAAGTCAGTACAGGTAGCAAGCACTGATCACGACATGACAATTTGTGCGAGGAGTGTCGTGTCCGTGGTTTGCTCCCGAAGAAACACTGCTCGATATCGAAAGTCAGACGAGTGGGGTTCCTGCTGACTCGCTGATGTCCTTCGGTCTCGGTGAGTCGGTGTTCTGCAAGCCGCGTCTTTCCGTGTACAAAAATTCCATCCTGACGTCAAAAGGCAGATACGGTATTCTCCAGCACGCTGCGACCGAGATTCTGCACTTCTTGGTCGGCAATTCTCAGTCACGATGGCGTGGAGTCGGGCATGCCTCGACGTTGAGCGATCTGCGACCGAAGGACAACGAGTTCGAAGCGAGTAAAGTCAATTGGATGTTCCGCGTGCAGTTCTCCGCTGGCAAGTCAGGAACGTCGCTCGAACTATTCCCGATCTTCGATGGTCAAAGTGGATAAAGTCGTTTGGAATGCTCGAGCCACGTTTCTGCTGTTTCTCTGACAGACGGCAACTTGTGATTGATCGGCGCATGACATGGCAGTCGCTCGGCTACGCATGCGGCTCCGTCTACATGTATTGCTGTAACCACGACTTTTGGCCGACGTCTGGCTCGTTGACAATTTGGCGGTTGACCTCGATGACCGAATGGTGCAGTAGGGTTCCGCAGACGGTCTGCTCTTCGGTCAAAAGCAAGTGGAACAGCATAAGGGGAGCTTGCGGCAGGTACTGGAGTTTGGCGGCTGCGGATATGATAACGGCCAGCCTTGTGAGATTCAATATTGGCCCGATACCATGGCTCTGTGATTGTCCGTACTGCTCGTCGTGATTTATTGGTGACGGGACGATGAAAGAAACAGACACACGCCCCGAGGTTCCAAGAACCTGGTGAGTTTTCGTGGCTCGTCGAAGTTGCAGCAGCGCTAGAGTAGCTGCCGTGCCTTGTCCCGCCCGATTCCACGAACAGTTTAGCGCCAGGTGTAGCGGACAGCCGGATCTTGTCCGTCGGCCAAGTCCCGTCTTCCGTCGCAAGCCTTGCCCATCTCACCCAGTCGCCTAGAATTTCTGCCTCTTTCGTTACTGCTATTGCCGAGAAGAATCAAGCACTTCTGGCCTATGGCTTGACACCAGGATCGTTGGGGTCTGGACACCAACATCCATGTCACCATTGCTTGTCAAACGAGAAGAGTTCGAAGGATCAAGCGACGTGCGAGCACAGAACATGGTGCGACCCGACTACTGTAGAGCACTTCGAGTGTGCAACAATTGGCTTGACGAATTACAGACGTTTTCGGTTGTTCGAACGAGGTAAGGTACCGTACCTACCTTGTACTTGCGTTTTTCACATGCGGGTGGGAGGTTCAACCGCATCCTTCGACGCCGCGAGTTACGTGACCACAGACAGTGACAGATGACAGTCTGCGGCCGGCTCAGACAGCGCACCTCTCGGACAGCACACCTCACCCGCCTTCTGTTTCAAGATGTCGTCCCTGCGTCAGACGAGGACAGCAAACCCGGGACCGCGAAGGGTGCTTCTCTAGTTTTTCGGTTTGTGGAACCTGTTCACGTTCGACAGCAGACGTCGATGCAGCGATTCACATGACTGCTCGCTTAAGCGCATATCGACTACAATGTAGACAATCAATGTCTTTGCTGCACCTCTTTTCGCCCGATATTCGACATGTCCGACCTCAGATTGGTTCACCCGCATGCGATCATTCTGGGTTTGCTTTTGAAGGTCTGTTGGCTTATCGCATTGAACGAACCTCAAAACCCGTCATCAGCATACATCTCCGACTGACCATTATTAGCCATCAGCGAATGAGCGGCTAGGCTCGGTCGAGTACGGAGACGCCACCGCGTCGAACGAGCTTGATGGCAGCTTTTCCAGATTACTGTTTCAACACTGGTCTCGAGACTCGACGCTCAACCTCGCAAGCCACAGACCGATGATCAGATAAGTTATGCCTGATATGAACGTGGTGAAAAGCCATGGGCCTGACCCTGTTCGCTTGGCCTTTGACAGTGACATCTCTCGTGCTGCATGGTGGTTCAGGGATTCTTGTCTCGATGCGTCTTCGACCGCTGCAAGCACTTTGGCGAGTCGTGTTCTGAGGGTCGAGAGGGGTCAATTTACCCTTGTGGTCTTTTTTCATTCTTCCGTGTAGGTCCACCGACTTATCACGTACAGTAGCACGTACCGCAGTTGGTGAGAAAATTGTTCTCGCTCTTTGCAGTACAGTTTAGCATACACCTATTCTCATCGGTGAATCGATCTCCCCCATATGATTACAGTCCCATGACATAGACTGTATTGTTACGGTGTGACGGGCGACGATGCAACCAAGACCGCGCTCATAGCTTAGCGTTTTCGACACGACTGCAGCGGTGATGCTTCTCTTGCGGTAAGGTAGTTGGTGCCTGGAGCTGCTAATAGCGAAAAAGGGCCTTCCCTTTCGATGCTATACTCGACTAGGTAGGTCCTTACTCTGGCAAGCGCGGTCGACTTTTGCCGAGCTAGGCAGATCTCAGGCAGATCTCAGGTAGATTCCGGCCTTGACTAAAATCGCATGCGGAAGGCGCTAGCGCTGAACTGTACCTGAACTCTTTCATCGTTAGGCACGACTCGCACGAGAAATATTATGGGGCTCTTGCTGTAAGCCAAAAATGTGGGGAGCCACGGATGGCACTTGCTTCTCTTGCATATGTGTTTCTTGTCACATCGGCCACTGCAGCACAGGCTGCAGCGGAGAGACAGACAGCTGCACCACCGCGTCAAGGCGCATTGGCCTGTACTCTGTACCTCTCCACCCATCGCCTTTCTGTATTCCCACCATTAACGACCGTAGACGGCTTGACGCATGCTCGACCAACCAAAAATTGACCACTTCCGCCGGCCGCTTCCCTTTTCATGCCCACGGGTGCCCACCCTGTTCATTGATGTGACTTGCCAGTCCCTCTCACAGGTCCCTCAGTCCCTCAGTCCCTTTGCTCCATCACTCGTGGAGCTCCCGCTTTTCGCGTCTCGTCTCGCTTTTCGTGATACTCGACTAGATCGCGACTACTACTACCGTCCACTCTACCTTCCTCGAAGCTCCACCGGTTCCGTCCACTTTGTCTTTTTGCTCCAGAAACACATTGTCCATATCCCACCGCACACCCTCTCACCATTTACTTTTTCTCTTGCTTCTTCATTCGACTTTGGTCATTCGGCGACCACTCACTCACTTACTTACTCAAAACAACTCACCGCGCTTGCTCTCTTGCATAACAACTTAAACACTCTCTTCGACGCCCACCTTCCTCTTTCATCCGCTTCACACCACCTGAGACCGCATCGGATTTGAGAAACCTCCCCACAACGGCGCACCACTTACCACATCCGACGGTGAAACCACCATTGATCAACCTCGATACATCTGGACTTTTCAAGGCGTACAACACAAACATACATTGTGACAGCCTGTCTGCACTTCTAGAACCACTTGCTTGTCCTACGAACTCCGTCTCCGCAAGCCTCATTGCCCGCAAAGCGCACGCGCGCCTCGGTCTCTACCGACAACCACACCCATACTGGACTCTCGACTGGCATTGTTCTCGGTCATGCAATCGACTGACAAGTTATAAATAAGCCGATTCTTCGCTTGATCTTTGCACTTGGACTAACAAGATGCGACGACGTGCGAATTCAAAACTCTCCATCACAATCGACGCTACACCACCTTCGTCAGTCATGGACCCTTCAATATATGCCGTTTCCAACCATTCGCGCGAGTCTTCGAATGCTTCCGACAACTATTCACCACTGACTCCGACCTTTTCTCTGCGCGACCATGCCCGCATGGCCAGCTCAAATTCCTCTCTCGCTTCTACACCTCCCAGCTTCGACTGCGATTCACCTTCTGCCACTGGGAAAACGGTACTAGATGACCTAGTTGAAGAGCCAAGCGAGAGGGAAGAAGGACACCATGACGTTTTCACCGACATGCGTAAGCTGTCAACATGTAGTAGTTGTAAGTATCAGACATAGCTTCACATGCGTCCTCGACTAACTTTCCCCCAGGCCAAGAAGAGACACCCGACAACTTTGAAGTTTTCAGGCCCAGTCTCGATTACAACCTCGCAGATGGTTTCTGCAGCGAGAACGACCTCTCTTTGCGTACGAGCAGAAAGCGAAGCGGTTCCGGCGACAGCAATGGCTCCCCTGTCAACAATCTTGCATCTCGCATGGTCAACCGCTTCCCATCTCTTTCTCGCCGTCTCACCAATGGCAGACCAATGTCGGTCAACACACAGGGCATTAGAAGTGCTCCCATCTCACGCGCCCCGTCTTTCCGCCTGCCGTCTCTGACCAAGTCGCTGGTCAACCACCTCGAGAACTGCGACATCGTCTCTCCGCCCCAGACTCCGGTTGATTCTGTTCAGGAGGACCTTCTTCTACCTCCGACGACCATGCCTGTCGAAATCGTTGCCAGTCGACTCGAGGAACCCATCGATCGCAAGGCCTTCTCATCGACGCCGCTGCTTCCTCCATTGATGACCGAGCGTCCAATGAGCGAGCCTGAGCTCCTTTCATCACCACTGCAGTCGCCAACCGTCGCCAACACCTTTCAAATCAGCGTCTCCGCGGATGACCTGACTCTCGCTCGTCCAACAGTCACCCCACCACTATCGGCCAAGCCCTCATTGACCCAGCTTCAATCTCCTTGTGAAGTTGTTCAAGTCGGTGTCGAAGGCGATGACAAGTGGGCAAAGAAGCTGGGTCATGCAAACTTTAACATCTTGCCAGAGCCATACTTTCCATCGACCTCTGATGCACGCGCTTGCAAGCAGCTTACCGGAGACTGGGAGTCGGCTCGTAGACAATACCTGAACCACGCCGCGCATACCAGCGAGCACTACGGTCCAACATCGCAGACCTTCAAGTTCACCGAGTTGAAGTGGGCCGAGATCGACGCTCAGTGGAAGAGGAACCACGAGATTGCTATTGTCAACGCTACTGCCAAGGGCGAGTCTCCAGTCAACCAACCACTCGCTGAGTCAGTCCCTCTTCAGAAGATGCCTTCCATCGATGGACCAGAAAGCCAGGGCAAGTTCCCGGTGATCGAGAGCGAAGCCATTGTCGGACCAATGGTGCAATACGCCAAGATCCAGACCAGACCTTCGAAGCGATCGGCCATTATGAAGTTCCTCCGGAGTCCTACCTCTCGTCCATGAATCTTCTGAGCGAGTCTCACAAAGCGATTTGCTCACAGCGCGGCGTTTGGAGGCCTTGCATTCTACTTGTCAATCTTGTACTTTTGCGAACACTACCAACGAATTTTATGACCACACGACACGAATTATCTCACGACTTCCCAAAATACAGCGCGGCGCTGGAGTTTACGGATCAGTCTTTCAACCCAGTCCGATAGCATTTGTCAACAACAAAACGGGTGCACTTCTTTCTCCTTTGTATCACCAGGAAACCACATACACAATCCGGTCCAGCGCAAGATCTCTGCGTGCAACAATCATCGGACACAGAGATTACCTCTCTCGACGGCTATACCCCATCTCAACCTCGCAAGAGCGAAAGTAGACGGGGACAAGCGCAGTCATGCAAAAAACGACACCAAAACTAAGCAAACACATAGCGCAACACGTTTTTCCAAGTAGTACCTCATACTCGGGACAAGGGTGGATCAAACATTTCACATGTTTAGCCTAGATTCGAAAATCGCAAAAGCAACATCTAACCATCTTCTTTCTTCTGCTACAAAAGAATGTGACCACCATGTTGTACTATCTTTTCTTATAATGACGTTCGACCGCTCGTGGCATGTGAGAGATACAGCCAGAGACATAGCACGTGTGACAGACAGCGACACGTGCGACCACACACAAAGATCACGTGAGGAAACACGAAAAAGAAACAGGCAATCTGTCGGCCATCTAGATCTCACGTGGGTGTCTCAATCGGCTTTCTCTCGCGAATAAGATTTATCTGATCGAGTAATCAATAACCGACGGCTTTGACCGATAAGAAAAGCCTCGAGCTCCAGTCTCCAGAGGTGACGAAACCTCGAATTTGCTTTTCCTGTGTGCTTGGGCGCGATTTGTCTTTTCTCGGCTTGCATAAAAGTTGAGGTAAAGTCAGGTAGCTCTCGCTTGATTCGCGTCTTTTTGCTGGGCGTTCACGTTCTCGGTCCAATTGGTTTTGACGTGTGAGTAAATTACGCGGGAGAGTGACATCGTTTCTTCGTACCAGTGACTTGTGTGATGACAGCACGGAAGCACCGATGGATTAACGTATGCGGGAAAGAGATCAAGTGCATGCGGCGATTGATGGATGGATGGATGAAGGGAGAAATAGAAATGCGGTGCGGTGTGGTGCGTTTACCGCTCTCGAGTATTGCAGTGCGCGTGCGGTCCAGCTCTCTTGACCTCATCTTTTTACTTCGAGGGTATAAATCTTGTCTCTTTTCCCTCAAACTCAACTCATTCTGGTTCTCGCTCTCGTGATTTTACGTTCACGTCGAACTTGAATATCATTGCCGACTCCCGGTCACAGTTCCGGTTTACATCTTTCGCTATCGATCTTCATCTCTATCTCAACGCCCAAAAATTGCCTTTAGCCTTTTCGCTTCTGTGGATCTTTTTACCTTTGACTTCTCGCTGAACTCAACTCAGCCTCTGTCAACGCGTTTCGTGCCTTGGCGGTCGCACTCTACCACTTCCTCGGTAAAGGTTAAAGGTCAGAGAAAGGAATAGCGATGAGGGAAGATAGGGCAGAGTAAAGGTAAGTCCGTCGTAAATGGCAGAAAGGAGCTGCAGGGAAGGAAGGCTCTTTGACTTGCCTCGTACACCTTGAACGCGAGGAGGTGGAGCACATGAGACTTTCTGCGACGAGCACGAAGGTAGGTTGGGCAGGACTGAGCGAGCCGTCGAGTATGTCGCGATCACTGTCGAACGCACATATGTCGGTAAGAGACTTCGTGGGATGATCCGTTGTGTTGCATTGTCTACATGGAAGCAATGCCGGATTGCATTGTCATTTGTCTCTTATTGAAGAAGACCAGCGATCTAAGGGCGTGGAAGTTGGGCTTCGATGAGCACTTTGGGATCTCTTTCGGGCTGGACTCGTCAGTGTCCCGTGGAACCTAGGCACAGCTTGTCGCTTCCAATCACTACCATCGCGGATTCTGTACTGGAATCTAACAGCTCTCTTGGTCAATCAAGCGGTAGAACTGGTGCGTGATTGTAGGTGAGATACCTCTTCGCATTCTCATCGACGGAACTGCCACGGTATCATATTACGCCTTGCGGTGCACAGGCGATGAATGCAGTTCAGTGCAAAGGCATACGCAGCGCTTAGAGATCCTTGTTAATCCTGCCTGATTGAATATGGACAGTGGTATCATTGAGAATATTTACACGAAAGCAGTACCGTCTAACTTTCTTCCTCCTCTATCCCTTGAGTGGAGTGTTAAGGAGGAAACCCTCGCCCTCGGCCGCCTCACTGGAGAGATGGACCCAGACCTCGAAGAATGGTTCCATGAGCATAGCGACGGACTGTTTGTCGACTTCCAGACTTGAGTTCACGAGCAAAATGAGGATTATCCAGGCTCGACAGCTTCCGTTGCACGCATAAGGTACTTGCAAGTCGTGCTTCACAAATTCAGTTCAAATTCGCAAGGGGTATCTTCTGTACTGATCGCATGTCGTGACATATCACTCCTCGCCGTCTTCCTCATACTCCTCCTGCTCCTCCGTGTCCTCTGCCTCGCCATCTTCAAGCCCAACCTCGTTCGCATCCCCACCATCATCCTCTTCCTCACTATCCTCGCCTTCGCCCTCGCTCTCACCGCCAGAAGGATCGTAATCCTCCTCCTCCTCGTCCTCGGCATCCTGCATCTGCATCTCCGCCCTCTGCAGCTCGGTCAACCCATCGTTGCCGACACCATCCGCCGCCTCTCCATTAGCCTCGCCGTTCGAATCTCCCTTCTTCGGCGCATTCACATTGTATTTCTTCGCCATCCTCTCCTGCGCCATACTCGCATCATTAAGGCCGTGGTTCTTGACGTAAGCGTCGATACCTCCAAAGTCTAGCTGATCGATCATGGAGAACTCCACCGACTGCCCTGATTCTCCGGCCGGAGAAGGATTTGTCGCGATCACGAGGTTGAATGTGCGTTGCAGCACCGATGTGTAGGATATGCTCTCGATGGCGCTGAACGGGTAGAAGGAGAGGGGTTTGCGGAAACCCCATAGTATGCCTGTTGAGAGGAAGAACAGGAAACCTGGCTGGCTGTTAGTGTTGTCGTGTGTGCGCATGCTTCTCCCGTTGACCAACCGTCTTTGCTTCCCACAAATGCCTTGACGTGGTATGCTGCTTCTCCTTTTCGATGACTCTGGACCACTGCGCTTGCGAATTCGTTATCGTCAGGTATTGTGAGGGACTTGCCGTGTGGTTTCAGCTGGGCATCTATTGTCCGTCGCATGACCGTCACCAGTGTCTCTCCTTCAGGTAAATCCATGCCTTTCGGCACTGTCTCCGGTACCGTCCACATGAATTGATCTTCATCTTTCTCTTTCCGATTTAAGATGACGACAAAATTCTGTGCTCTTTGCGCTTTCTCTGGTGCAGGAAGGAGAAACGCATGTTCTGTGCGAGGATCAGCTGTCTTGCTCTCGCCTCGACACTTATCGGATGCCTTGCTTCCTTCTCATGCAGCCAATCTTCGAGGAAGGGGACATCCGGCATCGCGCAGCCTCGAACAGAAACCAGTATGCGCATTCAACGTACCTATGTCCGCCCAGCGAAACCCGTATCTGACATCACCACCTTTCACTTCCAATCCACCATGTCCTGGCCCTTCTTTCGCACTCTGGTAGAACGACACACCCAGCTTCTTCCTGACCGGCACCGCGAAACTGGCTTCAGCACTAAACAGCAGGTGCTCCGTCTCTTCGTCTCTGACATAGCTCGTTCCTGTTGTGGGCTTCTTGACCGATCCGGGATACTGCACAGACGTGTCCGAAGAGTCTATCTTCCTCTTCTTGCTAGCTGGCTCTTCAGATTCGACCCCATGTTGGTCTACCTGGGCTTGGTGCTCGGGTGACATGACGGTGTAGCAGTAATCCGTGATATGTTTAATAAACTCGCGATGCTCTGGGTTTTGTTCTGTATGGATACCATGATCAGTCAATGTAACATCAAGTAGTCAGTCCAGTTAGAAAGAGTGTATTGAACTACCAGTGAGCCGGATTGGGGAAGTAAAAGGGTGTACTGACTTGCGAAATCGATAACACGGGTTGCGAGCTGAGAATCGAAATGGAAGACCCGATAGAGCTGCTTGTCCGGAGTCATGATAGACGGAGGCATGATGGTCACGAGACGGTATGTCTGTACCTCTGGCGAGTGATTTGAATGCGAGAGAAAGTTGTATTCGAAGCGCGTTTGAGTTGGGGAAAGTCGAGGTCGTGTTTGGGGGAGATTGGCGTCATTGGTAGGCAGCAGGAGGAAGCACATGCGACAAAAGTATCAGATGAGACTTGACACAAGTTCCAGATCATTGAATAAGATAGCTTGTTCGATTCCATTTCAGTGTCATATCTGCCTTTCACAGTTCCAAAAACGCCCGCTAAATACACACAAAGCAAAGATGCAATCGATGAATCAAATGTCCATCAAATCGAGACCTGATATCGACAAGCATTGATCCAATCCAGTCTCCCATTGCAACCAAAAGTTTCTTGTTCCCAAAGATGAAGAGAGAAAAGAAGAAGAAGTTTAAATTGTGCTGATCCCTGACCCAGGCATGATTATAAAAGAATTCTAGGAAAATCATTCAAACGACATTTCAGATCAAAAGTTCTGAGAAATGCCGGCGTTGCCCTGGTGGTATCTCCCGCCTTGCTCGATTTGGGTGTTTCTTCTCGCACTGACGTCTCTGACCACAGGCATGCCATCGCCACCACCGTAGGAACCGTCTCCGTATGGTCCTGGTTGAGTAAAGCTGTAACTGTGTTGTGGCTGGTAGTTGTCGCTGCTGATGGCTTGTCCGTATCCTGCTGACGGGTCAGAGTGATCGCTGTTGTGGCCTGCCGAGTATGACGAAGAAGCATTTGAAGGACCCCTCTTCATGTCGTTTCTGTTAGAACTCGCGAGAGGAGCGGCTCCCAAAGCACCGAGATCGTCACTGCTCATGGTTCCACGGTGGTTGAAGTTATCGCCACTGTAGCCATCGGAACCAACAGCTGTTGGCTGGCTGCCTGCGTCGCTGTACTGCCCCGGAACATGTCCTCCAGAAACGGTGGTCGATGTTTTTCTGTTGGCAAGAGCTGTGGCACCCCATCCACGGTATCCGTTCCCATCCTCTGCCATTTGCGGAGCGTCTGACGCCACGGCTGGCAGTGTTGGATCATTGTTTGGGTTGTAGCCATACTCCTCGACTTCCTTTCTGCGTGCCTCCTCAGCCTGCTTCCTTTGCTTCCTCCTTCTCCACAGAAACAATCCAGCGAGGACGAGAAGAGCGACGACAACAACAGGCACGACTACGGCGATGGCGGTGGTTCCTGCTGTGCTAAGACCTTTGTTCTGGTTGTTGATATTTGCCGCATTTGCGCTGTTCGAAAGACCGGCGGCAGCGGCTGAAGAGGTTGAGGAGGCTCCAGCAGAGGCTGAGCTCGATGCTCCGCTGGTTGCAGCAGGTGTAGTAGCTGCGCTGATTTGAGATGTGACAACCACAGTCACTGGAGGAAGAGACGATTGTCCAGCAGTCGGCGATTGTGTTACGACGGATGTGAAAAGAACTGTCGATGGGGCGGCCGCAGAAGCGGAGACGATGGAAGTAACGACATTTGTTGATGATGCCGGGACAGTGGTTGTTGAACCAGCGATGCTGGACTCGACTTGTGATGACACGGATTGCGCAACGGAAGAGGAGAGCGCAGCTTGGACGGATGATGTTGCGGCGTTTGTTGATGACATTTCGGACGACGAGGCTCTACTCGATGTCGCCGGTGCTGTGTCGGCGATGGTTAGTTGATGCTGATGATGGTTTCTTTAACAATGAGAATGGAGATGGAGCGGAGACGTACTTGTTGAGTTCGTAGATGCCATTGCGTTCAGTCGGAGAATAAAAGTCTTGGTGTTCAACCTAATCGACGCGAGAGCGGCTGCGAGCGAATAGTTTTGTGGATCTGAAGAATATGGAGAAGGTGATGAACGATTGCGATGATCGATACCATGCGGCAGTAAGGTCTTGTTTGTCACTATACCACTGGCATGGTATTGGAGTCGCTGAACAAAAGCTCACGTAACGAGCGGTGAACGACGATTGATGCCGTGGTAGTGTCGACAAGGAGATGACCACTAGTGGCCCCTGTAGGAAGGGTATCGGTGGGTTAAGAAGATAGTCTGTGTCAAGTCCAGCGCTTTGAGCTACGTAGAGGGCGTAGAGTCTGCTGGTGAGGCCGAGACGGTAAGAGATTGGGATGTGCAGTGCCAGGATAGAGGACTGCCGCGTACATGTAATGTAAGCTGATTAGTCTTTGTGCCTCTTGTCCCAGGATTGTGCTGGCCGCGACTGCCTCGTCTTCGCCGTATCCGGCGTTGCTTGGGATAAAGGGTCCAACCGACGGCTGTTCGAGATAGAACGTCGACGCTTTTCCCTTTCGGGCGTTAGTCTGTTTACGCCCCCATTGCGACGCTTCGTTTGCTTCATCAATTCGTATTCGCTTGAGAGTCTCTCAAAGCGCACCATCATTCATTGTCCACTTTTATTTGGATCGTGACTCGGTTCAATGCAGACGTCAACAATCTATCTAGCAGCTCGATGGTTATCTTGTGGATACTACTAGAGAGGACTCGGATTCAACACAGGACAAGTGCTTCGATCGTATCAAAGGAGGCTACGAGCGTTCGCAGGAGCCGTGAAACCTTGTGCAACGGAACAACGGCTTCCCGCGAGGCGCGCCATTTTCGCTGCCAATTGTCGTATTCTCCTTACTCAGCCACTGCATGTGCCTATTAGAATAGCTAAGATCTCTTTGACTGGCGCAGATCATACCATATGTATTAATAGATCAATATAGTAGTGAAGCAAGACATTTCTTCGTACAGAACGTTCTTACGTCCGAGGCAGCAATTCGTGATTTTATTAGCTGGTCAACGTTCCGCAGGTCACGCTTGTGCCGTTGCATTGCATCGCGACTCAGCTTGAGGTCTAGAGCGGGGTATGCTCCGACGGGAAGACTTGAGTGCATTGTTCGAATGAGACAGCATGAGGGGTTGATCACGAGAGTAACGTACAAGGCTGGTCTAGAGAAAGAAGAAAGCTGGCAAATACATGTAATGCCTGTTCTGACGTATGAAGCGCTCGAGGGCACTGATGCATACATGTACCTTATGCTGATAGTGAGGCCGAACGTCACGTGACATCAGCGGTAGATCTGCTCCAACCAACACACCACGCTCGGCGTTCAGACTGCAGAACTCTCCAGGTCCGTTCAAATAATTCTCCGTGTTACAGATACGCTCCATGATTTGTAACTCATCCAGTTTGAACAGGGTTCGCCGAGTTGATGCCTCTTACTATTCCATAGCTTGTTCCAGCAGCGACGACACCCACCAGGAGTGTGTGTGCTGCACCTAACAAAGCGTCTCGTCTCGTGGTACCGGTGATCAGTTCTTTTCCATATCCAAAAACCAAGAGGATGACGACAGTGATGCCGATTGATGTGAAAAGTGCATGAGTGGTGTTGGTAAAGGCAAAGTAAGGAATCATCGGTAGCAATCCTCCTACAACCTCGCATTAGCTTCGACTCGTGTAAAGCGCTGATGAATCTCTACCAATGGCGTATGATATCCCCATCACCAGACCTTGGATCCAGCTGCCTTTACTGCTCGGCTTTGCAAGCTTGAGCTCAAAGTCCATCATGAACTACGTGAAGAGGTGAGCTTTGTTCTTGATGTTGCTAGACTGTAGAGGTAATACCTTGACCCACATCTCCTGGTTGTTCTTCAGGCTCTCAACGACAGGATGAACAGCGCTCTTGGGAATATCATATGCAGCGAAAATCTCGTATATCTCGTCTTCTTCTGCGAGTGGACATTCGATAACCTCGACTCTTTCCCGGGCTTCTTCGACCTTGTAGTGGTTTTCATCGGTCACTGCGGCCAGATAAGCCCCCAGACCCATACTGATGGCGCCTGAGAAGAGCTCCGCGAGGCCAGCAAGGATAACCAGGCGTGCAGACCCAAGCGACGATAGTCCTGCTGTAAGGGCGAAAGGAACAGTCAAGCCATCGCTGAAGCCAATGATGAAGTTACGCATCAAATCGCCATGGTTTGAATGCCTTTCGGTGTGAACGTGATCTTCCATTGTCGGAGATTTCTGGTTAGATTTCTGAAGGGTGCTTTGAAGAGGAACGGTTTTATGAGAAGGTATGAATCTGGTAAGTGGACGACCTACCTTTTATTCTTGATATCCAGGTCGCCTGCCATCTAATCAGGTCGGATCTATGGTGTTCGATTTGCTCGTCACCGAGTACAACCTCAGCACGCGCTAACTTGATGTAGCGGACAGTTGGACCACATAAAGTATAATGCTCTACGTGATATCCAGGTCCCTCCTTGTGCTACAATCCTTCACCAGTTCGTACACTGACCACTGGTTAGTGGAGCTTGCTCATCATTTAACCCATCTCAACTGTGTTCAAGGTGCTGCGTGGATCTTCGTTCATTCCAAAATCCTTGTATATACCTGTTTGACACACACAGTGGCATAAAGAGGAAGTCTGCAGCCATGGCAATATGGTGTACGTGAGCCTACGCTTGAATGTAGTTTGATAGCCTTTCTCTGCGGCTCATCCCGCCTTCCCCGTCGCCTCCACTAACCTGTTGACATGCGCGCTATACAGTGGCGCGCCAATGAGATCGAGTGCAATTGTCAGCAAAAATATCAACCACCACCAAAGTGACCATCTGATCGACCATATTGACACGCACGCTATCAAGAAGCGCACCAATAAGAGCGCTTACAATGGTCAGCAAATACACCAACGACCACCAAACGACACTTTGATCACCCGTTCGTTGCCTTCGATAAGCTTCGGTAGGATCTTCCACCACGTCACCTTGTGGACGTAAGTCAAGTGGCAGTCAAATTAGTCTGTGGAATGACATCTTGCTCTCCTCATCGATGTCTCGTTTCGTGATGCCCTCGCGAATCGCGATGCCTTCATCCTTAACGTTCTACGAGTCTTCCTGGTTGAGCCTGTTTTGAGGGTTGAGGGCACTATACTGCAAGCCACTGAAGTTGTCACTGCTTGTTCCCGGTGGTGCACAATCTCTTGCACATCCGGTGGAAGAAGTATAAGCCTTCTGGCATATCATTGACAGAAGGGCGATACTAGCATGTGTTGTAATGCCTGTTCTGCAGGTCGAAGGGTTCAAGCCATTGATATCTACATATTGTGCTGATAACTGGACGACCGTCACGTGCTTCTAGCTTGCGTGCCGGGAAACAGCGTTCGAAATGGAAGCGTTTAACATGAGGAACAACCGGACGTGAACATGGCAACTACAGCTTGTATAATACCACACAAGAAACAATATGGTTCGATCCAATCATATCTCATTCATTGTCTAAACCTATAAACGCCGGATCGCAAGAAGTCTATTGACAGGAAGAAGAGAAGCAAAAGGACCCGTGTAGCGAACGGAAAGAATAGAAAGAAGATCTACGAGGCAAGTGTATTGTTCCAACGAAGAATGCCAGCCAGCCAGCCATACATACATATGCATATTGACCCTTTTCTTGCGCCAGGTAAATCATGTCATGAAAGATTTTCGTTTTTGCGCGCCGAGCTCGCGGCGGCAATCAGATTGACAAAAGCAGCTATCAGAGGCGCACGCGCTTACTGGAAAGACCACTTCATGTTGTGGACGCGGCCGTTGCCGTTGGAGGTGACGGTGTTGAAGAAGTCCTCGCTCAGGTCGAGATCGCCGACAGCGCAGCCGACGCAGCGGTCGACAATGGTGGCGACGTAGGTAGATCCGTCGACACCGATCAGGTTTAGCTTCTTACCGCACAGAGGGTTGGTGTTTGGGTTGCCGGTGCTGTAGGCGTCGAACAGGGTGTGGGAGACGGCGACGATGGGGTCGCTTGGGCCGTTGGTAAAGCCGCAGGCACCGAGACCGTCATCGAACCAGGTGAAATCACCCTCGTACGAGGCGCCGGAGGCGTCAGAAGTACCGCTGGAGGTGGAAGAGGCGGCGGCGGCAGCGCTGGTGGTGGAAGATGCTACAACGGCAGAGGTGGTTGGAGCAACGTAGACGGAGGTAGATGAGGTAGTTGGCGCGACGTAGACCGAGGTGGATGAAGTAGTTGGCGCAACGTAGACTGAGGTCGACGAAGTGGTTGGTGCAACGTACTCGGAGGTGGTGCTGGTGCTGGTGCTGGTAGTTGGGGCAACGTACTCAGAAGTAGAATAGGTGGTTGGCGCGACGTAGACGGAGGTCGAGGTCGAGGTTGGGGCAACGTAAACAGAGCTGGAAGAGCTCGAGGTGGTCAATGGAGCTGGAGCGCTGTAGGCTGATGGGGAAGACGAGACAATAGCGATGGACGAAGAAGCAGCCTCAGTGGTGGAGGTCTGGTTGCCAGTGTAGGTGTGGTTGCCGCTGTGTCTGAAGTTGTTCTGGTTGGCCTGAGCAGTCTCGGTAGGGATTGGGTTTCCGCTGGCATCAACCCAGACAGTCATAACAACTGGAACAGTGACGGTGGCAATGTCGGTCTCGGTAACCCAGACAATGTCACGCTTCTGCTGGTGCTGGTGCTGGTGTCCGTGGTTGGCAGCCATTGGGATGGCGCTGGCGCCGGCGGCGCAAAGAGCGATGATTCCAAAGTTCTTCATTTTGTCAAATTGATTCCGCCTGGGAAGTCTAGTTGAGATTGAAGAGTGGGGTGGTTGGAAGTTTTGATATTTCTGGTAGGAGTTGAGGTCGACAGATGTCAAACGTTCGTTGCTGCAGAGATACTGCGTGTGGTGGCTAGTGAGCTGGGAGAGAGTGAAGGCCCGTCAAGGGAATGATTGAATGAGTGAGTGTGGTTAAAGAATGAATGCGACGAAGCGCGATAGTGTCGATATCTCAAGCCTGTGAGTGTGGTGATGGGTGAAGAAAGAGTGTCTTAGACAGAGGCGCACTGGGGGGTTTTGAGGAACTGGAGTCAAGCATGTCTGGGTGAGGAGGCGCCCACAATTCGCGTGATCCATGCACCACGGCCTGCAGGAAGCGTGCAGTGGTCCACCGGGCAAGGTGTGGTGACCGATGGTGGTGGAGTACCATGGAGAGGCCATTTGTTGACCTCGTTGGTTGACCGGGGGCCGCAGTGGTCGGCCAACTTCAACGACGACTGCGGAAGGACTGGAAGCACTACTACTATCCCAGCCAGGATGGTGCAGAAACCCAGTCCACCTTAGCGTGTCTGACCCCTGGCTAGCGGCCCGCTGCCTTCCACTCCGCCAATAGAAACGTGCGGGATGGAGTTCTCGATCTGCCATGCGATCGTGAGCGAAGAAACACTTCTGCAGAAGAAATTTCTGTGTTTCTTCAACGTGCCATTTTGCCCCTCTGAAGGTTGCGGAAAGCGATGTCGCGCATGCTCGAGCCCAAGATCCACCATCGCACTTTCCTCGCGTTTTTGTCGTCGTTTCCTCAGAAGACTCCAGAACGGCAAGAACTGCTCCAGACGGACTAGCTCCCGCGGCAGTCGCGTTCTGCTAAACTCTCTCCACATTGACGCGATGATTGGCCACACGAAGGTTTCCGATCTCAGGAACCAGCGGGTGGGCTGCTCCTTCCTTTCCAACTTCTCCTTCCAACTTCTCGTGTCTGTCAGGGGCGGGACGGAATCATCGCATCATTCGTCGCACTCATCGCTTCCATCGGGCCTTCGTCTTGCGCTTGACGCGGTCTTGTCCAGCGATTGATTGCGGGCCGAAATTGCGAGATGCGTCTTCACTCATAGATGCGCTGACGACCAATGCACGATGCGCTCATGATTGCGCGCTTTACTCGGCAGCTGTCTTGTGCGACAAGGTTGGGTTTCGCGGTCTCTGTCTCTATTGCCAGTCTTCAGAACCCTTGCATCGGTTCATGGCTGCAACTACTTTCCTCCCTTGACGTGTCGATGTTTTGAAGACGTACAACAGTTGTGCATAGGGCGGCAAGTGAAACACAACGGGCGAGCGTTGCTTGTGTGCGTTTGGCTGAGTGGCTAGAACTGTCGTCCTGCGGAACCGCTGTGGCTGGATAGGAGGGCCTCATGGAAAAGAAGAACAGAGGAGCAGTCGTTCATGAGGCTAGAAGCGCTGTGGTCGGGTCATCGCGCTGCATGCCATCACCGCCTTTGAACGGACCGCAAGATCAGCTGCGGTAATACCACAGGCGACTATAGCTCCTCGATAGAATAGGTTAAGGACTAAACTGTGACTGACGTGACATTTCATCTATAACTACAAACGTGATTCGGTTGATATCTATACCGAAGCGCTCTGGCCCCTCTTCGCCAAAAGATTCAACGCACTACCAGCGAGCACAAACCCACACTGGTCCTTACTGAGCGTGTGCTTCGTCTTGACTGTGATTTCCTCACCGCTCCTCTTCTTGACAATCAGCGAAACCTCGCCGTTGCCACCACTCTTGAGAACATCCAATAATCCCTCCGTCCTGACCTCGTCGCACGAGTCGATTGCATCGTAATCGGTCTCGTTGGCGAATGTCAATGGCACCACACCCTGCTTCTTGAGATTGGTCTCGTGGATTCTGGCGAAGGACTTGGCGAGGATGATACGTCCACCAAGGTATCGCGGTTGCAGCGCAGCGTGCTCGCGCGCCGAACCCTCGCCGTAATTGTGTTCGGCAACGACGAGCCACTCGCGACCTTGCTCCTTCCACTGCTTGGCCAGAGCGGGAATGCCCATACCGTTTGAGCGCGAGGTGTCGTCGATGTCGTAGACGACGTTGGTCTCGCCAGTCTCGGCGTTAATAGCGCCGATCAAAGTATTCTCAGCGATGTTGGGGAGGTGGCCCTTGAACTTGAGCCATGGACCGGCGGCTGAGATGGTGTCGGTTGTGCATTGTCCCTTAACCTTGACGAGCACGTTCAGGCTACTGAGCTCGTGGTCCGGGAATTGAGAAAAGGGCTCGAGGACCGCAAGGCGGGTTGATTGGGGATCGATGATCACAGGCTGGTCGGCATTGGGCTTCGGCGGTGTTGGGTAGAAGTCTGGGTTTCCTTGGGCGAAACCTGCGGACGGTAGATCCTGTCCGACCGGGGGCTGAAACTTGAATGATTCGCCGTTTGGTAGGGGAATGGAGTCGGTCATGGGGTTGAATGTAGTTGATCCAGAGTATGCCATGGCAGTGACCAGCTCAGGACTGGCGAGAAAGTTCATGGTCTTTACGTTACCATCGTTGCGACCACGGAAGTTGCGGTTGTAGGAACTGAAAATGGCGTTGTCTTCGCCCTTCTTAACACCGTCCGTCCGAGACCACATTCCGATGCAAGGTCCACAGGCGTTTGCCAGCACGATACCACCAGCGTTGCTAAATGTGTTGAGTGTGTCATCTCGTTCTAAGGTGGCGCGAATCTGTTCGCTACCAGGCGAGATAAAGAAATCAGTCTTGGGTTGCAGGCCTGCGGCCTGTGCTTGCTTCACAAGAGACTCGGCGCGTGTCATATCCTGGTAAGAGGAGTTCGTACATGATCCGATAAGTCCAGCTCCGAACGTCTCTGGCCATCTGTTCATTTTGACAGCCTCAGAAAATTGTGATAGAGGGGTAGAGAGATCTGGAGTGAAGGGGCCATTGACATGAGGCTCCAATGTGCTGAGGTCGATGGTGATGACCTGGTCATACTCAGCTCCAGTGTCGGGTCTCAGGAGGTTGTGTGCACCGGGTGAAGAAGCGATCGCTGCAGCTTGTTCCGCAATGGGGCCCCTGTGTGTCGACTGAAGATATGGAATGTGAGCTCGCGGTGTGAATGGGAAGAGAGACGTAGTGGCGCCGACCTCGGCTCCCATGTTGCACACAGTGGACATGCCAGTGCAGGGAAGAGTGTCTACACCCGGTCCGAAGTATTCAATAATGAATCCAGTGCCTCCCCTGACTGTGAGCATACCAGCCAACTTCATGATGATATCCTTCGGACTAGCCCAGCCATTCAGCTCGCCCTCAAGACGAACACCCAGAACCTTTGGCGCCTTCAACTCCCAAGGAGCATCGACCATGGCGTCCACAGCATCAGCACCACCAACACCAATAGCGATCGCACCAAGACCTCCGGCATTCGGTGTGTGACTGTCGGTACCGAGCATCATAAGACCAGGCGCACTGTAATTCTCCAGCACAGTCTGGTGAATAATCCCCGCACCCGGCGGCCAGAACTCGATACCATATTTCTTCGCTGCGCTCTCCAGGAAATCAAAAACCTCCTTGTTGCCCTTGATACCCTCTGGCAGATCCACGTCCGCACCTCTTTGACCAACAATCATGTGGTCACAGTGAATGCTTGCCGGCACCGCAGTGGTAGCGAGGCCGCAAGACATGAACTGGAGGAGAGCCATCTGCGCCGAAGCGTCTTGCATGGCCACTCTGTCCGGCTTGAGCTTGAGGTTGGCCTTGCCGCGGATGTCTGTGCCATTGTTCGTGGATGTGAGCAGCGACTCTTCGGGAGATTCCAGATGTGAGTAGAGGATCTTCTCGGCGAGCGTGAGGGGTCTGTTTGGGAGGATTCGGCGGACTTCGTGTAGTCTTTTCAGGAGTTTTGTGTATGGAGGTGTTCTGGACTCGATGTTGCTGGCTACTGGCGATGTAGCGTCTGTTGCAGTCGCGAGATGTCTTCGTGCAGACGAGCGTGTAAGTGATGTCGCCGCGAACTGGACGGATGGTCAGTATTCGCTTCTGAGTGCTTGGAGGTTGGCATACCTTGCCAAAAGGCAGTCTGCCTGCTGCTCTGAGCGCCTGCGCTCCCATCTTCAATATGATCACGCGAGCTGTAGAGAAGGCGAGACGTGCGTAGAAAAATTATTGATCAACGACCATGGACCAATCGAGATTCTTTGATTATATCCGGTTAAACATTATCCTGCGGGATCGGAGGTGCCGCGTAAGTTATTGCCGCAATCGCGCCCCGCAAAGTCCTCGGCCCAGAACTGAAGTTTTGCGGGGATCTACCAGAACATTTAGCGACAACTTCACTATGAACACAACACACAGCGATGGGCAATAAAGGTAGTGCAAGGCTCGAAAAGAGTTCATTGCTGACCAATATCATGATGTACTACCCCATGGTATCCCAAATGCTCATAAACAGACCTTGCCCCAAACCAATGCTGGTATATTCTCAAAAGACAGTCCAAAAGCATCCAAACGCCATATTCGTATTCATCCATCAAGGCATATCTCATGCCTCTTCGTCCGCCTGCTGTGCCTCTTGAGCGATCTTCTCGTACCATACGCCGTGACTCTTGAGGTCAACCTGGCCGACTCGCGATAGGATGTCTACCAGATCGCTGACGTGGGCGGTGAATTCTGGTAAACCTGCGCTCGCCAGGTCTTCGCTGGCTGTGCTCGCCACCCTGACCTTTTCCTGGCTGGTACTGGCCGAAATCCTCTTGAAAATGTGGCTCTTGAGCCTCTGGAAGAACAGCTTCATGACTGGATCTGTAAGTCTTCCGGTCGCTGCTTGGGTATAAAATTTGCCGCAAGCTGTTTGCAATGCGGTCTTTGTTGCTGGTGGCATGTTTGAAGCCGACTCCAAGATAGCGAATGCCTTCTGTGGTGTGTCTTCTGCCTCGAGTCCATTCTTGCTCAGAAGATCCCGTAATCGCGTAGCTTGTTGCTTCCAAGGACTGCGTACGTCACGCTTCATCATGTTCTTGGCCGTAAGCAAGGAAGCACCAATGCATATGATCCCGAGAACATTCCGTCGGATCTCGGTAAGTCTCACTCTGTCTAGCTGCAATGTCTCTGGCCACTCCGCTTCAGCCAGCTGGTTCTGAGAGATGGCAAGGTCTACCAGAGCTCTGTAGTAGATCTTGGCAGGAGTCGGACGATCAGCAGCCAGTCTGACGTGCTCAGGATCCCTGCGGTTTGCTTCTGTGAGCAGATCGACAGAGGCACTGCGCCACCATCGCTTGGTGTTTGCCAGTGTAGTCTTGCCAGATTCCAAGTCTTGTGCAAACATCCTCTGCTCATATCCTGCAGATTCTGGTATAAGTAATGGGGCCGCTTTCATTATGATGTAGTTGGTGTAATCAAGAGTAAGGAGGTCGACGAAGGAAAGCAGCTGGTAAAGCTTCTCGGCCATTGCGGCAATATCATCTGTAGAGGTCTGAAGATTGTCGGAAAGTACCTTGACCTCTTCGTCGCGGAACGGCGCACATAATTTGGGCAGTACGCCGGTCATGAACTGGAAGAACTTATCGTAAGAGAACATGCCCTGATTGCACTGCCTCGTGATATGCTCAGTATCCAGTGCCTCGTTGATGATCGAGTACATGGAATTGGCGGGTTTGAGGATACTGATCAGCTTGGTACGGATGAACTCGGCCAAAGCAATTGTCCAAGCCGCACCTTGGCCGTTGCCGACACCCTCTCTCATGCCTTCGGAAAGACCACGGCTGATGGCGTCCCGACTTTCGAGGTTGGCTTGGGTGATTACTCGGAACTCCTTGTCAACTGCAAGCTCGTGAGTAAGCACGCGGTTGCTGGGCAATGGCGAAAACATGCTTGCGAAGCTCGGAGCCTTAGATTCTGGATCCACAGCGGCGGGCGTCTCGACAGGAAGTGGTAGTGTATCTTCGATTGAGCCAGAACTTGCGCCTCCGAGCGATTCACCCGGTGTGCTGTCAGCCACACGAGGGCGAACCTCAGCCGCTGTTCTCTTGCGACCACGACGGCGACGACTCTCTCGGATAGCTTTCTTGATCAAGAAGTCTGCACGATCGGGTCCGGCCAGCTTTCTGATCTTGCTGAGCAAGACCACCTGATTGTCACGAATGCCTTCTCGATAGTCGGCGGCTACCATACCATTCGAGTCGTCCTTGACCGTTTGCCAGATAGCGTCCAGCTCTACAAATGATGCGACCATCGTATCGATGAAGGCTGACGAGTCCTGCTCCTTCCAGGCGTTGAAAGCGATGGTATAGGTGGTATAGAATTGTGAGAGTTCCTCGCATTGTGTTGGTGAGGGGTAGAAGCGATTCCACATGGCGAATCGATAGACGGCAGATTCGTACAGCATGATTAACTCTTGCGACTTGTCTCTCAAGTCTTGTTCTTGTGCTCCATTCTTGCTGAAAACGGCTGTAGGATGGGCCATGACCAGATAAGCACTAAGAAAACTACGAGTACCAATTCCTGGTGTTTTCTCATCCTCTTGCAAACCGAAGAGTTTCAACATCTGCCAAGTAGCTCTCATGACTTTGGCATTTGAAACAAACTCTCCAACCTCTTCAAATGTCTTTGTCCGGATGTTGTCTATTGTAATGTTCAGATCGAGGAAAGACTCCACGACGCGTCTCCTGTTGGCGACTCTCCACGTTCTCTGGATCATTCTCGCAGCAGTCTCGTTATCCATGGTGCTGCAAGACAAGGTCATGGTCTTGTCCTTTTCCGACTCGGTATCAGCGTCTTCGACCACGACTGCCAGCTTCTTCTCCTGACTACTAGCCCGTCTCATCCTCCTCGAATGCAGATTCCTCTGATACTCGGTCCTCCTCTTATCTGCTTCAGCCAATCTGGTCTCCATGTCCTGTCTAGTCTTGGTCTCCTCGGCCAGCTTCTTCGCCTTCATCTCCTGAGCTTTCTGCTTGGCTCGTTGTACCTCTTCTGCACATGCTGTAACAACCTTGGCCAAGTATTTCTCTCTGGCATCCTGCGCAGCCTGGGCACGTTCTGCGCTTGAAGTAGCATTTCCGCGAGGTGCAGCTTTGGCTAGGGCCGCTCGTAGTCTGACTTGCTCTGCGTGGGCTGCCCTATCGGCAAGTCGAGCTTTGCGGGATTCGATGATGGAAGCTCGACGTAAGTGCTGGGCGATGTGTGTGCTATGATAAGAGGAATGCCGCCGTAATGTTCGTGCAGAGGCGTGAGAATGAGTTGAGGACAAGGAGTTTCGGCGAGACGAAGTAGCAGAGGACTTGCGTCGAGTGAGTGAGTTCGTATAGAAGCGTGCAGCAAGGTGGGCGGGAGGTGCATGATACTGTCCTGCGTCTTCGCTCATGATCAGGAAAGAAGCATCGTCTTCCATGTCCGGGGAGGATGTATCAAGTTCAGGACCATTGTTGTCGCCATCATTAGCCTGGTGATCCATAACTGAAAGATCCTCCGCAGGAGTCGCGTGCTCCCTCTCACTCATGGTCGGGTCCTAGTGACAAGCCAAGCGTTGTTTATCTGAGCATTCGAGTCCGCGGCCAGCGTCGGGGAGATCGGCTACGTAAGAATAATGTGGGTTTAACGACAGTGCAGTGAAAGTAGTTCGAAGAAATGATCCAGTACAAGCTCCGCTACCAGTGAAGGAGACGTATGCTTGCGCGATGAAGGTTGCGGTTCATTGTCAAGTGGAGGGGCTGGACGATGATCTAATCATGCCTGCCTGCACAAGATGCGATTCATTGTTCCTCGTGATTCCATTGACAGTTGCGGCTCGGCTGGCTTGCGGGACGGCAGACGGGAGGCACGGCCGGCGCTAGTGCTCGATCATGCGGGGAAAGCCACTGCTCCAACTATCAATGACTCGACTGAAACTCAAAGGACAATGCGTCCAGCAATAGTATAGCGACGACATCACCACCTCTTCATTGCTGGTATATCTACTCTTCTGCAGAAGCTGTGGGTTTCCCTACCGACAAGTGATGCCCAAATGTAAGTGGAAAACGTCCAGCCTTGTAAGTCTTCCATGCCTTGTCGACCTCTTCTTCGACAGCATAACCGAACAGCCACTGTTGCAAGACCGGGTCAGACCAGTGATTTGGGAAACCCTCAAACGGCTCTTCCTCAAGCATCTGCCTATCCCTCTCACGCTGTCGTTCGCCATCAGGCATGTGGAAGAACGTCTGAGCGACCGTGGACCTTTTCACCACCTTGCTTGTTCGCTGCTTTCGGATGGTTTCGTATATGACCAGAATGTCTCGCAACTGCTCCTTGTTCTCAATCTTCTCGAAAAGAGCACCGAGGACTGCGCCATCCTCGACAGCTATGGCTGCTCCTTGAGCCATGTACGGTAAGGTAGCATGACAAGCATCGCCCATTAAAACAAACTTGCCAGATGGATGACTCCAACTCTCCATTTCGTCACTGTTTTGAAGCTTCCATTTGCTGGTTTCCTTCACCAAAGATAGCAGAGTCCGGAATTTGGGATCCCATTTGCTAAAGAAATCATGCATCTCCTGCAAGTCGGCCTTCATGGTATGCACCATTTCTGGTAGATTGTCGGTACGGGCAAGAACTGCATTGTACATGCCACCGCGCTTCAGAGGATATCCAACAACGTGAGCGTCCGGGCCAGTCCAATAGGTCATTCGATGCTCGTTGACCAGCTCTGCAAGTTCTGGGTGCTTGAGCATGTCATGTGTGCTAATTACAGCTCGGTACGCCATTTGCCCAGTAAGACGTGGAGGATCTGGTCTCCCGAGCAGCTTTTCTCGACACACTGACTTGAGACCGTCAGCGCCTATGATGAGATCGGCATAAACATCTGGTTTTCCAGCAATTCTCACTGCGGGAGTCTCAAAATCAATGTCCGTAACCGCCGAGTCGAGTTGAATCTGGACTCCAAGATCCCGTGCAGCCTTGGTCAAGACTCTGTGGTAATCTGCTCGATGGATTTGAAGATAAGGTGCCCCGTAATGGTCAATCGTGTGGGGAAAAATGTCCGTGACAGACAAGATCTTGCCATCATGGTAGCGACGGATGGTGATGTCGACCGGCTTCACAGAGCACTGCTCGATATCTTCCAGTATACCCCATTGCTTAAAGACTCGAGATGCATTTGGAGGTATTTGGATGCCAGAGCCGACCTACCTCAATGTCAATTGACTGTCAGAAGGGCCGAGTCCGGACCGTGAAACTCACTTCTCCAAGCACCGGTGCTTGTTCGATGATGGTAACTTGGTGTCCAGCCTTGGCAATACCGATAGCTGCGGTCAGACCACCCAGACCTGCTCCAATGATAGCAATGTGACTTCTTGCATTCGACATGTTGATATGTTCAGTCTACTCAGGACACTGCAGGTCCTCGTAACGATTGACACAAGAGCGCAGTCCATCTTGAGCCGAGGATCCATCGTGGCGGACCCACCTGATCATCTTCTTCCGGGACAATTTGAAGTCTGAAAGTATTTGTCGGCAGAGAAGCCGGCACCTCCAGTATTCGTAACATGAACCCAGGGCATCTCCCTTGGGAAGTCCACCACACCAAGCGATGTCGACCTCATAGTATGATACTGAGCTGGGACCTGTTCTACTTTTCATAATTCCGGCATAAAAGTCATTAATCGGATGCGGAGTCAGATGCGAAGACAGATACAGCTGACTCGAGTCGCGTGAAGATGTTCTGGAAAATGACGTACTGTAGCCGGTTGAACTCTGGCCAACTTAAACCTTGTTTCGTCCTCATCGACGTTTTAACCTTGCAGAGCCTCAAATTTTTGAATCTGATGGCGATTTGCTGCTTGCAACGACCGGAATCACCAAGTCCAGCCGATGGATATCCTCCGACGATACCGAATGGTCGCAAAGTCGGTCCGTGAAAGCCCATAATACAAGCATCCGAGAAACAGCCACGCCGAACATCCCTCTCACCTGACAGATCACCTTGCTTATCAAAAGCTAGAGGCCTCAGGTAGAGTCTTTCTTTTGCGATCGATACTTGTAGTGGTCACCTGGCAGACCTCTGAGTTAATTTTCTTCCATGTACAATCGTCTTGCACAACAAATCATGGCCGATTGACTTGCATAAAGTACGACCGAAGAACCGGCGCGGTCTCCTACGGCCATCGGTGCCATCTTCGGTGCCTTTGAGGGTCTGTTGAAGGTTTTCTACAGCAATGATCTCACTCCTTTCAACGTGCTGCCAGCGGGATCCAGTGGCCAATACAAAGCAGACCACATGGTCAGACGGTGTCGAGTCAGTCTGATAATGCTTGTCTTTGACAAGACGGTACTTGGCTTCCGGTCTTAGTAAACATACTGTAGGTCTTTTCATCTTTCATGTCCACTCATTCCTTCTTTCAACCTTCTATCTCCGGACACTCCTAGGTCAGCCAACATGTCTCGACAACTGTCTGCATCAAGCGCCGGAACCAAGGAAAAAGACCAGAACCAGGACACACCTCGCACATCTTCACCTGATCCATCAGCACTGAAACAGGAGGTCCAAAACCCACAGACCAAAGGATGCATCGCCGGCGGTAGTCATCTCGACAACCTCAAAAATGATGAAGCTGCTCAGAAACAAGATAACGGGAAATTGACAGAAGTTGACTTCGACATGCCTCTCACCGTCACGGAAGTCATTCAGAAAGGCGGCAACGAGTACATTGTCCTCCACTTTAGAGACAACGACCCAGAAGATCCCTTCCACTGGAACGTATGGCTTCGACGCTTCATCAGCACACTCCTCAATCTCATGACCCTATTCATCGGCCTCGCGACCACCGCCTACAGCTCTGGTATCAACAGCATGGTATCCGATCTCAACACATCGACCGAACTCGGCGAAATGGGTCTTTTCTGCTTCAACATGACCTGCGCCGTAGCACCTCTCTTCCTGGCCCCCTTCTGCGAGCTTGTCGGCCGCAAGGTGATCTACGTCGGCGCCTACGCCTGCTTCACGCTGTGCTTCATCGGCCTCGCACTCGGCAAGAACATCGCCACGATCCTCGTAATGCGCACACTGCTGGGCCTCTTCGGCTGCGTCGGCACCATCCTCGTCGGCGGCACCTTCAGCGACATGTACGACATCCGCGAGCGGGCGCGCCCGATGGCACTGTTCAGCTACGTCGCCATCCTCGGCACCGTCGCCGCGCCCATCTACGCCGGCTTCATCGACGAGACCATCGGCTGGCGCTGGATCGAAGGCGTGCAAGGCCTGTCCAACATCCCGCTGCTCGTCCTCGTCGCCGTTTTCTTCCGCGAGACCCGTGGCGGCGTGACTCTGCACAAGCGCGCCAAAGCCCTGCGCGACGCCACCGGCGACCAGCGCTATCAATCTCCAGGTGATCTGCAGACGTCGTCGGTCAAGGACATGCTGAACACGTCGTGCGTAAAAGCGATCCACATGCTCGCGACCGAGCCCGTGGTCTTCGCCTTCGGGCTCTGGATCGGCTTCTGCTGGTTCGTCGTCTTCCTGTTCCTGTCCGTCATCCCCATCACCTTCAGCACCAAGCGCGGCTGGAACGAAGGCGTCGCCGGCCTGCCGTACATCAGCCTCTGCATCGGCGTCACGCTCGGCTACATCGTGCACACCTACTACCAGATGCCGAAATACCTGAAACTGTCCGCCGATCCGGAGAAAAAGGCACTGCCGGAGTCCCGCCTCTACGGCGCCATGCTGTTCGCGCCCTTCCTGCCCATCGGTCTCTTCATCTACAGCTTCACGCAGTACGGCTACCTGCCGTGGATCGCGCCGACGATCGCGCTCGCGCCGATCAGTTTCGGGATCTATTTCGTGTTCGAGAGCACGTACTCTTACACCAGCGATTGCTACGGCGAGAGCAGTAGCTCGGCGATCGCGGGACAGGGGCTGATGAGGAACACCCTCGGCGCCGTGGGACCGTTGTTCGCGACGCAGTTCTTCACGAATGTCGGTAGTCAGTACGCGGGTCTGATTCTCAGTATTGCGGCGACGGTGCTCAGTTTGGTTCCGTTTGTGTTCTTCAAGTATGGCCATGTGCTTAGGAAGAGGAGTAAGCTTGCTATTGTCTTCTAGCTCATTGCGTGGGATAGAGATATCAATCATGGGTTCAGTGCACGAAATTAGCGATCACATAGCGTACTGTAGCATTTTGGGGTGTTTGAAATGGAGAAGATTGGTTCATTGCTATCAGAGTCTATACGTCCAGCTTCGCGTCAGCAAGCGGTGGAGCCGCCTTCGTGTCTTATGATCTTGGTTGTCGATTGTATCAGACTGATGGCCATGACCGTGCAGCCAAACGTTATGCAAACGTACGCTGCATACGTCTCCCACGTCCGTCTTTTGGTAAGCTTCAGATAGCACAAAGGCGGGAGGATGTACGCCAAGGACACCGCACTCGTGGCACCGATGAGCTCGAAAACGATTCCGAGATCGCATGTCACCAGACTGAATGTCATGGCCGCGATGATTAACGCACTGGTGAAAATGAGATGACGGTTCATATTGAACGGCTCGTGGGGAAAGTAGTAGAGCGTCATGACTTCCCTGCAGACGAAGCATTCCAGCGGTAATGTCGTAAGCATGTTCAAGCCGAAGCAGAGACGGGCGACATTAACCATGATGTTGTCGGTCGGAAAGTTGTTAAGGACGTTTCCCTGCGTCAAGTTGCCGAAGTTGAGATAGCCGGCCAGGGCCATGACGAGACATGCGACCATTGAGACGAATGTCGATAGATGCGTGACTTTGGCGAAGCGGTCCATGGTGGGTTTACGGAGCGAGCCGTAGATCAGTAGACTGTTGTGATGACAGACGAAGGCGAAGGAGATGACTCCGATCGCTTGGAACACGCCGGGGTTGATGATGAGAGATGATTTGATCGTGCCGCGCATCTCACTCGGGACGCGCGGGCCTTGGGTGAGGACTGCAACCAAGATGATGAGCATGCTGAGTAAGGCCGCTGTGCTGGCTTTGGCGAGCTAGATACGGTCAGTCGCCAATGGTTTCATTCGGCGAAAAGCTACATACCTTTGCGATGTCTCGGTATAACGAAAGCGGGAACGAGACGCTGAGAATGAAGAGAACAATCACGGCCCGTCGATCGGTCAACAACCAAAGAAAGGGAGTTGTTGGTAGAGAAGGAAAGAGTGCCGCGAGGACGTGTGGGATGGTGTCTCCCACGATAATGCAAAACGCTATCATTCCCCCGAATGCACTGATAGTCGTTAGTTGTGCAATGCTTCGTGTCCAATAGCCAAGCTGATTCTTACAATGCCCATTGCGCAACAGAGATAGCGACTAGACCCGACTTGCCGTAACAATGCTCCATAGTCGCTTGAAAAGAGTTCTGTCCGCTGAGCTTGGAATTCGTGACGATGAGTCTGATGGTCCAGTCCACGGTGACCGTAAGTCCAAGCAAAAGTATTACTCCAGTCAGCAGGCCAGCCTGCCTGAGGGCGTATGGTTGTCCGATGATTCCAGCTCCGCTAGCGCCTGTCAGCAGTGAAACCATACCCAACTCTCGACTGATTCTTACATGATGCTGTTCGCCATATTCATGAAGGCACTTCCCATACCACTCTTGGGTCTCGCGCTCTCCAAAAGATCCTCAGGGTCAAAGTCGTCTGTAGCAACAGTGACCGACGGCGCTTCAATTCCAGTCAAGAGCGGTGCTCTCTGCCATCTGTTGTCCGGTGCTCTGCCCTGGAAGTAGTCCTCCTCGTCCAAGTCCAGCCAGGCATCATCCTCTTCCTGCCCATCGACTCTACCTCCTTCGTGCGAGCCTCTCTCCTCAAAGCGAACTCTATTCGGCGTCCGAGGCTCGCCATTTGGTCTGGGCTGAGCAAAACTCGACACCCGTCTCTGTGATCTCAACGGCGGTGGATCAGATGAGTCGGGATGTGGAGAGGCATCGTGTTCGGGCGAGCCCTCGCGAGATCCATGTTGAGCGAGCAGATGGGCGTGCTGCTCGTCTTGGGTTATGCGGGGCTGATTCTCCTCGTTCATGACATCTCAGTGGGTGAGGTGTCGCGGCGCTCGATACTCGCGCTGCAATGATGAGTGAGCACGAAGATTGCTTCGTGTCGAGAACACAGAGTGGCTTGAATGTTTGTTGGCTACGTAAGCCTGCGGTTCTGGTCCGATGTGAAGCCGTTCATTGGTCGCCAAATGCGGATGTCAATGCAGGGGCAGGAAGATGGGATTTGTGCAACAAAGCACAAAGTTGTGCAACGTAGTGCAAACCATCTACATTATTTGATATGGTCAAATTGATCAAGTGTTGGTTCCGGGAAATATTAGGAGTATACAAATTTGTTAATGCTAATCCTAGTGGCTATGAGAGTGATCATGCGAGTGACCGTGGCCGTGACCGTGCGAATGACCAATCGCTGGATTTGGCAGCGGCAGCATGTCCTCCAACCAATGCACGAATGCATGTGTGTGCTCCGTCCGAACCCCAGCGACTTCAAAAGGTGTATGCCAGCTGGGTATCTGGTGCAACTTCACATCCTTGAGAACATTCTTCAGACTGTTCTTCTGTCCGAGTGGCAGGCCTGGCAGTTCGACCTCTGTACCAATAATAGCACCATTCCGTACCGTCAGAGACATGAATGGGGCACCAGGCATAGCCGTAGTCTTCTTGCCATCAACATCCACGGGTCGGCTGCTGATTGTGAACTGTGGAGTCGCATCATAGATCCATTCAAAGGATTTGAGCTCATCATAGCCTTTCCTCACATCTTTGATGTCCAGCCAGCTTTCGTCGACGACTTCTGCTTGGCCGAGGTCGTGGGCGTACATCTTGCGGAACTCTTCCTGCGTAGCCTTGATGAATTCATCGTTCTCCAGCTTGATATTCGTAATGGGAGAGCTGACGCTGTCGACTCCTCTGCCGGTGATGAAATGCTTTCCCGGCGAACGCAGATATTCCGATATCATGTTCAAATTGGGACTTCTAAGCAAGGCGGTTCCGTGGTGGAGTGCTCTGCCTTTGGTGAGCTTGTACGCAGATCCAGAGACCTTCAAGGCGCCTCTTCTCGCTGGATTTGACTTTTGCCATGGTGTCGAATGGGTATCGTCCTCAGGCCCCCAAGTATCTTTGAAAGCAGCCCTTCCTTGGTCCAAGACAATGTCGTGTCGTTCGTTGACTCGACTTCGGGCAACACCCAACCTTCGAAGTCCTTTGACAATCATCTCCGCATGCTTGTCGCGTGTGAAGTTCGCAGCAGGACATATGACTGTCCAGTTGACGTTGCCTTCATCGTGAAAGACAGTACCCCCTCCGCTTCTCCGGCGGACAAGGTCAACATTTCCTATTCCTGGTGGTTCCGTTTCCGGCAAGTCCTCGCTCAAATCTGATCCTGTTGCCGCTTTGAGTATTGAGAGATTCGTTTCCATCCATGGATTCTGGTTACGTCCAATGACAATACTCGGTCGATTGACGTATATGAAAAGAATAGCGCTATTTGGGTGAGACTTTTGCAACAGATGGTGCTCGATAGAGAGATTCAGAAATGCATCTCGTGAGGTTGATATGTATGATTGCACGTATCGATCAAGGTTGGGACCGGGCTTTGTCGACAAGGCGCGACGACCGACGCATCTCGCGATGCATGCCACAGTGCGCCAACGAGGTCCCCCTGAAACCATGTATCCGTGTGGTGGTAAATCACAAACAAGACTCGATGGTGAAGTCCGCAGATGTGAAGCCACAAAGTCTTGGCGGAAACACCAATTATAATGACCTTTTCACTCTCGTGGGCATCTCATGCGTGCCGCAGGACAACTTTCTAATACAGGCATCGAATAAAATGAATCAAATACGCTATTACATATAGACATGCTCAAGTAAGTCCCCATACCACAAAGCCAATGCTTTTGCAATCCTCTTTCCTCCAAACAAGACAAGTTGGTATAATTGGTATCTCATCCGGCCCAAAAGTCGCTTTTCTGCTTACTCAAGCCCAATAAGCTACTAGATGTGTGTATGTGTATGCTCCAGAAACCGGATTTCAACACACAAGATCACTTGTGAAGACCAGATTGGTCCGCCTAGTAACCGTTCATGCCTCCACGCTGGCTCTGTCGGCTCAGCTCGCGTTCCGCGCTTGGGCTGATGGGTCTGTGAACATGGTCAGCATTGATTCCTCGTAATTTCGGCACGTGAACCCACCTGCTGCCGTGGCCTACTGCGCTGCTCTCCTTGAGCGCAGTGAGCTGCCTGGCTCTGAAACCCTCGTAGTGCATCTGACTGGTTGTCTCGATGAGGTCTTGCAAGTGCGTTCGGGTGAGGAAGTTGCGGAGGTAGATGAACTCGCAGTGGTTCTCATCTTCGACATTGATAACACCCCAACGGTTTTGACGACCGCGAACAGCCTGGCCGTTGACGTTGATGGTCTTCTCACTTCCAACAACAGCGAATGGAATTATGGACTTGATCTGAGAGTTGACAGCAACCTCCTCGGCGTCGTACTCGTCGTTCTCGAATGGGTACATGCGGATGTTGTGGAATGCAAACTCCTCCTTGATCTTGTCCTTGAAGGCCTGGCGCTCTTCCAAAGTGAGACTATCAGCCTTGGCGATGACTGGCACAACGTTGACGATTTCGCAGAGCTTCTTGAGCACTACAATGTCGATAGGCTTCAGTGAGTGACCTGTTGGGTCGATAAAGTACAAGCAGCAGTGGACCCTGGTGTCCTGAATGTAACGTTCTCTTTGCGCACCAAGTTCCTTGCGGAGATATGCAGAGTGCTGGTCCTTGATGTATTTGACAATCGGGTCCCAGCAGCGGTCGTTGTTGACGAGATCACCGAAACCCGGAGTATCGACAATGTTCAAGCGCAGGCGGACGCCGTTCTCCTCAATGACATGTGACACGGCTTGGATCTCGGTAGTGCTGCGAACAGCATCGGTAGGAGAGTGACGACCCTTGGTGTCGACAAGGTGGGATGCGAAGATGGTGTTGATCAAGGTGGACTTGCCGAGACCGGTTTGACCTATTTCGGATGTCAGATTGGAAGTGATCGGACCTTGATGGAAAGTAAACCTACCGACACAAATGACATTGAACTGAAAGCCGCGCTTAAGTAGCTTCTTCTCAATCTGGTTGGTGATGCTGTCGAAACCAACGTGGCTCTTGGGAATGACAGACTGCTGCTGTTGAGAGTATGTGGCCGCCATCTTGTGGGTGATTGGTGATTGGCGATCAAACGTGTAATGAGCGAATAAGACAATGAGCCAACGGTAGTGAGTGACAGCTGCGAGAGAGAGAAGAGTCGGTCCAGATGGTCGACTGGCGTGGTATAGCTGATGAGGAATGGTCAGTCGCAAGTCGTCGGATGGAAGCCGAATGCACCGGCGCAATGCACTCTCCAGATTGGTCCACCTGCGAAGGGTCCACAGTCCACCTGGGCGGCACCTGCTGTTTGCACTTGCACCTGCATAAGGCTTGGCACTAGCCGCACGGACTTTATACCTCGACATTTCACAATCACATTCGTGCATATCGGACATCATCAATAGCAGTATCTGGGCGCTTTTCTGGACAGTTTACGACCCTCAGCGCTTTACCGGACCATCTGCGCAATCTCAGACCACGCAATCATGGCTCTCCGAGTTTCGCCCAGCGCATCTTTCCTCCAGGCTTTCCTACCAATCGCGCACAACACTTTCAAATCGACAAACCGTCTACCACTCTGGCAAAGATGGCAATCTGCTATGCTTCCGGCGATCGTCGTACCCATTCCAGGCATCGTATCGGACATCTGGGAGTCGATTCTACGGGCTGTACCGAAGAAGAAGACGTCCCACATGAAGAAAAGACACAGGCAGATGGCTGGCAAGGCACTCAAGGACGTCACGGCACTCAACACCTGCTCAAGTTGTGGCAGACAGAAAAGAGCTCATATTCTCTGCCCATACTGTGTTGCAAGTAGGTTCTGTGAGGAAGGCTATCTGGAATGATCTAACATAGACCTCAGGCGTTAAAAGGTGGTTCTCAAGCGGGTTCGGATCAAAGACAGCTAGCTCAGAAGAAGCAGCAGCGCTCGAGGAGCAGGCCAACTCGAAATCTGCTGAGTCAGGCGCTTCACCATCGGCAGCTACGACAAGGAAGAAAGTTTAGAGCAGCGATAATGGGTCACGTGTGCATTAGCCTGGGAACAAATTCAGGTTACAAAAGCATTAGCATCGGCGTCTAGCAAGAAGCGATTCTTGTGTTCTGTATTACCGCAATCAAAGAGCGGCAAACGAGTTGGAGGCGTTGGAAACAGTCATGTCTGTCACGAAATAATAATTATATCTTGGCGCGCTGCATCCCGCATGACGTCCGTCGGAACGACTTTACAATTTCCATGTGAACCATTCATCCGATCAATCGCAACAACCGCTCACTTGTGCACAATTGCGTGACTGGCATGATATAGCTGAAATACCTAAAGGGCTCGCTGCACGTGATTCGCCATGGTAGCTACAGCCGCCCACGGACCGCATGCGACTCGACTAATCGGACTGTAGTCGAAGCAATATCTCCAAACGCATACCATTACGGCTGCTCACCCCTCGGATGTCTTCTCCATAGCAGCGACACAGAAGCAATTACTCTCTGTCTCAGGCTCATCCACTGTCAAGGTCTACACGTTAACGCCATCGCCTGACGAAGAGAACCCATACCCTCTGGAACAAACGCTAGACGGAGCGCACAAGCTTGGAATTCACCACGTATGCGTGAGTCGAGATGGCAAGACTGCAGCTACTGCCGGCTTTGGTGGAGAGGTCAAGATATGGGTATACGGCGAAGACGGACAATGGCAGGGTAAAGGACGAGTCGTGGGTATGAGATATGCTTCCTGACCAGACGAACCAATTGATGAGTGCTGATAACAGGTTTAGATGATGTAAAAGCTGGCGAGATCTGGGCCATCGCGCTCAGCGATGATGGAAAATATCTGGCGGGCACAACATACGACGGTCGTGTTAATGTTTGGGACACGGACAGCCTCACCAGCAGCGATGGTACAGCATCGAAGATTCGCGAATACGAGACAAAAGGCAGCTACGGTATGAGCATTGACCTGGTATGTATCGAGACGGCTATCGCAATGAGGTTCTAAGACTGACATATATCAGTCCGCAGATGGTGAACTCACTGCATCTGGACACGCAAATGGCTCGATTCATCTCTTCAACAACAGCACAGGCCGACTCGCGCACTCATTACAAGGGCTGATCAAGCCTGTGAGGACCGTGGCCTTTTCACCAGCATCCAAGTTCCTCGCTGCTGCAGGAGACGCAAAGTTGATTGCACTGTACGATGTGAAGAATGGAGAGCAAGTGGCCAATCTTACAGGAAGTGGAAGCTGGATCATGAGTCTGGACTGGAGTCCGACTGGAGAGTACTTGCTGAGCGGGTTAGTTGTCCTCAACTCTGAAATAAAGCATCGCGAAACTGACTTTACAAGCGCATACGACGGCAAGGCTAAGGTCTGGAGCGTCGAACGCAGAGAGTGCGTGGCCACGCAAACCGAGTCTGACAAGACGTTATGGACGGTCAAGTGGCTGCCAAAAACACCTAGTATGCGTAACGAGACATTCGCGACTGCTGGTGCCAACAAGAGCATCAGCTTTTACAGAGAGGCAAGCGGAAGTTGAGCGGGGATTCAAGGCATGCAAGAATCAAACGTACCATTGAAAGCTAGCGAGACGATTGATGCCAGTGTATCAGGCAGTCACGCCAGGCCTTTTTGGCAGGGTCGAGCGCTGGGGACACAGTCGAGGACGCCATTCTCGTGCTATATGTCTGCCCATGAGATACCAAGTCGAGGCGCCCTAAGAAGAACAGCTAGAAGAAAGATACTGTACTCGAAAGCGTCCTTTTTAGTCGGTTTGTTCGATCATATGTCAACATAAAAATGCATGTAATATAATCATTATAGAAGGTCAGAAATAAGGTTTGCGGCGAACACGGAGGTGCAGCTTGGCGCATACCTATGGAGTCGTGGCTTGGGGCTCTAGGCTTCAGGCCAGGAACGTTCACTAAATCCCCTTTGTCATTCTTTGTCTCGTGCATCACATTCGCTGTGGATAGGGTCGCGAACCGGATACTGACATTCGGGATCTTCAATTGCTCGGACATACTATCGATCCATTCTCTGCCATTTTCTGTCACACGGGATAGCGATACCCTGAGGATGCAGTAGGCGCACACCATCGACAGCACTGCACTCCTTTATAGTCATTGAACGGCTCTCGTGACACCAGTATGGCGCCCAACAGTCCAACAAACACACACCGGCCATCATGGTCGCGATCAATATCGCGAATATGCTTCTCCATATTCGGCTCTCTGGCTCTGGTCAATATGGTCGAAGCAGCGGGCAGCGCAGACTACTATGTTCACAACCTCCCCGGAGCGCCAGCAGAGCCTGTGGTCAAGATGCATGCTGGGTGAGCATTTCTCTTTGAGCACGTGCTATACACATTCACTGACCCGACGACAAGTCATGTAGAGATCACCCCTGAGCACCATGGCAACCTCTTCTTCTGGCACTTCCAGAACGCTCATATCGCAGACAAGCAGCGGACGGTAATATGGCTGAATGGTGGACCTGGTTGCAGTTCAGAAGACGGAGCGATGATGGAGGTCGGGCCATACAGGGTGAACGAGGATGGTACACTGAGGTACAGCAATGGCTCATGGACCGAGTTTGCGAATCTGCTGTTTGTCGACAACCCTGTTGGAACTGGCTTCAGCTATGTCGACGGCGACAGTCTGCTCCGTGAGCTTCCCGAAATGGCGGACCAGTTTGTGTCTTTCTTGGAGAAGTTCTTTACCATGTTCCCGGAATATGTCAACGACGAGCTCTACATCGCTGGAGAGTCCTACGCCGGTCAACACATTCCGTATGTTGCGCAGGCGATTCTACAACGGAATGACAGGGCGATGGAGAAGTGGAATCTGTCGGGTCTTATGATCGGAAACGGTTGGTTGGGACCCGCGCAGTATTCATCGTACCTCCAATACGCTTACAAAGAGGGCCTGATAAGAGGAGGCACTGCCGAGGCGGAAAAGGTCGAGAGTCAGCAGGCCGCATGCATGAAGGAGATGGAGAGCATAGGATCAAGTCATGTCAGCATCAGCTCCTGCGAAATGATTTTGCAGGAGATACTGCGCGTCACACGCGATGAAGCGAGACCACAAGGCGAGTGTATCAACATGTACGACATCCGTCTTGGAGACTCTTATCCAAGCTGCGGCATGAGCTGGCCCCCGGATCTCAAGGACGTGACTCCATATCTACGACGCAAGGATGTAGTACACGCCCTGAATATCAACGCAGACAAGAAGACAGGCTGGCAAGAATGCAACGGGCAGGTCGGCAACACCTTCCAAGCACAAAGCTCGAAACCCGCGGTCGAACTCCTCCCCTCCCTCCTCGAAAAGGTCCCCATCATCCTCTTCTCCGGCGACCGCGACCTAATCTGCAACCACATGGGTACCGAAGACATAATCAACAGCCTACACTGGAACGGCGCAACCGGCATGGAGACATCGCCCGGCGTCACCGCGCCGAAACAGGACTGGACCTTCGAGGGCGCGCCGGCCGGTATCTACCAAGAAGCGCGCAACCTGACCTACATCCTCTTCTACAACAGCAGCCACATGGTGCCCTTCGACTACCCACGACGCACGCGCGACATGCTCGACCGATTCATGGGCGTCAACATCACGTCCATCGGCGGCTCGCCAGCCGACAGCCGCATCGACGGCGAGAAGGACATCGAGACCTCCGTGGGCGGCGCGTCGAACACGACCGAGATCGTCAAGGAGGAGCAGCAGAAGCTCGACCAAGCGACGTGGGACGCGTACTACCGCTCGGGCGAAGCGGCGCTCGTGGTCGTCATGATCGCGTTCGGCGTCTGGGGCTACTTCTTGTGGCGGTCGCGGAAGCGCATGTCGGGATACAGGGGCCTTTTCGGAGACGAGGGACGCGGGCCGGTGAATGGGTTCATGAACGGGATTGGCAAGGTCAGCGGACGCGATATCGAGGCGGCGGATTTTGACGAGGCGGAGTTGGATGATTTGGCACGTGATGGTGACAGGGAGAGATATGATGTCGGTGATGATAGTGAGGATGATGTTCCTGGGCACTCTGGCACGAGGAGGTAGAGTAGCGATGTATCTGGAATGAACCCTTCTGTTTCCGAAGGTGCTTGGCAAACCGTGGTTGATTCAGTGGCTTGCTAACCTTCCGCGACTGCGTCCTATGTACAACAAGTGGCTTGCCAGTCCAGCTGACTTTCAGTTCGGTCAAGCGTCTGGTGAACGATTCAGGTGTTTTTGTACCGCATGGCCTAGCTAGGAGGTCGCCGAAGAGGCCTACGAAGAGCCGGGCGGAGAGGCTTTTGAAGAGTCCGCTAAAGAGGCCTGTGAAGAGGTGGGCGAAGGGTCTCTCGAAGAGGTGGGCGAAGCTTCTCCTGAAGAGTCGGACGAAGAATCTCCCGAAGAGTGCGGCGAACAGTCCCGCGAACAGTCTTCCCGGATTGTCGTCCAGACCCCGCGGGAAAGATAACCTGACGTGACAAGGCTGATTCATGCGTGTATAGTAGGAAAAAGAGAGAGAGAGAGAGAATCAACAGATGTGAGCTTTTATACTCTGCATAGGCTATACACTATCACGTGCTGCTTACCTCATCCTTTTCACAGCATTGTGGCACCTGATGATGCGACAACATTAGAGCACCATATAGTATAGTCTCGTCATTGATCATGCTTCATTAATTCCGTAATCAGTCTACAGTCTTCTTGCCCCAAATCCGTGCTGAACAGCATCTCCGATATTACTCATCAATATCCCTCGGCTCAGCATGCTCCCAGTACTTCTCATAGTCCTCCTCCGACATTGTCGGGAACTCGGTTGGTCTGGTGATGGGTCCCAAACTGGCACCGTGGTCTTCAAATTTCTGCAGTCTGTCGGCTGTGAGTGGCTTGCTCTTGTTGACGCTGTAGATTTTGATGCGGTGGCATGATTGCGTGACGTGGAGGCCCCAGTTCCAGGCGTGGCGAACCTCGACGGGTTGCGTGTTGAGTGAGTTGTCCCAGGCGCGGGCGAGGACTGGAGAGAAAGAGTTTGTTAGCTGACGCTCTGTTGGAGATGGAGTCTTGTGCAGATTTTTACCTTCTTGCCATCCTTCGGCAGGCATAGGAAGCTTCATGTGCCTGTTTGTACGAGTCAGTGGTATAATGCTTGTATCGGGTTCGCGCTATGCTTACCAAGTACGCCAGCCGAACTTGTACTTCTTGGACATGTTCTCGACGGGACACATGTACCAAGTGAAGCCGCCATCGGGAGAACATTCTACACGTTCGACCCAACGACCACCACCAGAGTAGGCCCAGCCCTTGATCTCCATCTCGCCATTGTGTATGACGACTTGTTTTGTCCAGGGTGACATGATGGCTGAGGAGACGGGCATTTCTTGAATGTTAATGCCGTTGATTGGTAACTGATTGTGCTTGCCGACCTGTGCATTGAAGTAGAGGCTGTAGATGCTGTTAGCCCAAGACGGTGACGCAACAGAGGCGCAACATACTATTCTTTGGACTGCACAGGGGCGCGGGATGGCGCGTCCAATATGCGGACACGGTATAGCCACTTGACACTGCGGGCACCAATGTAGCCCATGACAAGAGCTCTGACAGGGTAGCCGTGAATTTTCGGCAGTGGCTTACCATTCATCTTGAACGCGAGGAGCTGTCATGATGTGAGAAGATAATGATCCATAAGACTTGAGTGTACTCACCACTTCACCGGCCTTGACCTTGCTGTATGGTACCGAGACAAGGTAATTCATGAGATTGTTCTGAGAAAATGGTCAGCGTATATATTTCAGCGCATGGAGTGCTTCCACATACCTGCTTGAAGTAGGTATCTGCACCATGGAACTCGCAGTGAGCCATCTTGCCGTTCTCAAATCTGCCCTTGCCATTGATACCCACACCACCACAGTACTTCAGCACACTCTTGAGGGTGACACCCTCCCACTCAGCAGTACCAATAGCACCCTCAGCCCAAGGAGCATTGATCATGTCATCACCCTCACCAGGATATGCATCAATCTGCTCATGACGTCTGGTACCAGAACACTGGATGGTACACACTTTCTTGACTCTTGGGAATCTCGTCTCATCCATGATATCCTTCAGCGTCAACGTCTGAGTCTTGCCAATCAGCCCATCAATCTTCAAGTCCCACTTTTCAGCATCAATATCAGGAATACCTCCATGGTTTCTCACAAAGAACAGGGAGTTTGGTGTGATTGGTTGCGCCGTGGTAAGTCTCTTTGGTGACTCTCCGTTGTAAGGGAATTCAAGCACATGAAGCATATCCTTGTGTTTCTCCTGCACGACCCTGACCCAGCTCTCTTCGGGCATGCTTGTCAATGGCCCACCAATGGCTTTATGCCACAACTTCCATCTTTCACCGCTAAGAACAGGGTTGGTGTCTGGGATAGGTCCAAGCTGGAAATCAGGCGGCGGTGGAAACTTGTGCGAGATCATGATCTTATGAGCCAGCTCTTTCTTCTCGGGATAGTCCTCCCACTCAACGTAGCCTCCCCATCCCTCACGCTCCTCAGCAAAGACCTTGTCACTGTCGATATTCTGCACATCTGGGTGTACTTCAGGGTGGTCGGCATCGTCATTGGACCCTTTGAGGCCAGGTGTATTTCCCTTTTTGTACAAGGCAGCTGCTTCGGCGGTTTGGTCGAGGATGGGCAGTTCGTCGGCGCGGAGACCTTGCTCGAGTTTCCATTCGTCACCGGGCTGGATTACAATCGACTGTCAGCAGGTAATAAGAAGACGTATGCGAGGAGCTTGGATTACCTGAACGACGAGGTTACGAAGGGCAAGGTCAGCTTCTGCTAGCTCTGCAGAGCTGATGGTGTCGGTGTGAAGGGTCCGTTCTGCCATATTGAGGTCGTTGGTGAGGAAATGGGAGGAACAAGGTGAGAGGTGCGAGTGATGAATGAAGCTGAAACACTCGGGAGGGGTGGTCGTAGTGTAGGAAACTAGTGCTCAGCTTCTTCGGAAGGAGCTCCAGAAACGGAACAGGATCCGATGGCAGGGCACGTTCAAGTCACTACCTTAGCGAGCTGTCTTCAATGCTATGATAGCCGATAGCAGATCGCCACGTGGTCGCTACACTATGCGCCTTTGAAAATAGGCGAGGAGGGAAATAGGAAATGGCTGAAACGTGGGCGTCATAATGAACGAATTACCAGGTATAGAATCGCACTTATCAATGTTGATTCAGGTACCTTGCCTGTAGCTACTTTACCTTAGCGCTCCGGTGACGAGCGGATACTTCCATGTGGTACAGTACACGGTCGAACTGCACGTATGTTGATGGTATAGAGCTGATTTTGATGATTGAGGTGTTGTTGTATCAAGTGCTAGGTAAAACCTTGCTATCCCTAAGGTAAGAATAACTTGCTGTTCTCAGAAATACTGCCAGTACTGATTGTTCGAGTACTTCCCCATTGAGGTGAATAAGCCCTTCTTTCTTTCCGACTATACAGCGCTCAGGTACTGTGTCTTCTCTATTACATCTTGCTCCGCTTAGCTAGCGCGTCTAATTGGCTGCGGCAACTTTTCTCTGCAGTACTCAGGACGACGCCTTACTCAGATCCTGGCGCTTGAGATTCCACGACACCTTCGCAACACCGCCCTGGCCCACAATCCACAGATCGGTAAGATTCTCGCCCGCCCAGGCAAAATTCACAGACGTGAAAGCGGTCTGCACCCTCAGAATCAAGACGCCGTACTCATCGAGGACGTCGACTCCGTAGCCAGTACCGGTAACGACGTAGCCGTTGGCGGCGACTTTGAGGCCGTCTGGGATCCAGTCCGCCGCGTACCAGATGGGTCTGCGGCCTACGATGGCGCGTCCGCCGTCGATCACGTCGTATTTGTAGACGGTGCGTGGCCCGGTCTGGTTGTATGGCGTTCCGGGATTGCGCACGCCGGCGGAGAGGATGTTGCCGGTCTCGGCGCCTGTGTCGGAGATGTATACATTCTTCCCATCTGGGCTCATGGCAATACCGTTAGGTTGGACCAGCGTATCGTCGACCATGGTGACAACACCGGTAGCAGGGTCGAAGCGGTAAGACGCGCTTTTGAGCTGCGGCGGCGGCGACTCGTTGTTGAAATACGAGTACTGCGGATCGGTGAACCAGACGCTGCCATCGCCGGCCACGAAGAGGTCGTCGATGGTGTTGAACGAGTTGCCGAAGTAGTTGTTCAGGATTACGGTCGACTTGTTGGTGGCCGGGTCGACGGTGTGGATTGCGACGTGCTGCTCGACGCCTCCTAGGTTAGTGCGATCGGCAGACGAGGCGAAGTACATCAGTCCGTCATGGTAGGTGCCGCCGTTGGGCCCGAAGATGGGTGGGTTTGGCTCGTACTCGCCTAGGGTCGGTGGGTTGGCGTTCAAGTCTATGACCAATTGGGGAAGGTAGTCGGGGACTGAGTAGAGCTGCGAGAAGTATAGCTTGTTCTGAGTTGGTACGTAGACTGGTGCTTCGTGTACGGTGGTCGAGATGTTGAAGACCTGCTCGTATGTAGGATTGCTGCCGAGGATCTCGAGGCCGCGTTTCTTGTCGAACACCACGAAGTTGGTACCGTTCAGTAGGCCGAAGGAAGTATCGTTCGGAACGCTGGTGGTGCGGAAGTCGTAGTCGTTGTTGCCGTAGCTAGATGGACGATTGAACGGATATGGCATTACCGAGGCGTATTTGTTCACGCAGACGACACCTTGAGGACCACATTTCTGGACCAGAGGGCTGTCTGTGGTGTTCTGAGCAGTCGAAAGGGCAGCGAGAGCCACGAAAGAGACAAGGTAAAGCATATTGGGAGAGAATTGCGAGATAGGTTACCTTCCCGGAAGATGAGACGAACCTACCTAAGCCTGCATGGGAACCATCTCTTCTTATGACTGTGGATCGTGCAAGTGAGGAGAAGCTGTGGTCAAGAGACCAGGATCTCAGCTCCTTATCATCGAGCCAATCATGGTCACAATGGAGCAAATAACAGAGGCGGAATTTGACCGAGATGATGGAGAAGACAATTGACGAGGGGATCGCATCAAATAGAGTGAGGTGTATGGATGGGTAAAACACGAACAAGAGGAGAAGGAGGAGAAGTGCAGATCCGGCTAAGCTCTCTCCAAGACTCAAGACTCCACCTGAAACTCTGGCAATGTACATCACACGATCGCGCACTCTTCCCGGCAGTTGCTGTACGGAGATGGACAGTGGTTCACGAGGACCGTGAAAATACTGTAGCTAGCTGGTCGAGGTTCTCTAGCCGGCGTTGTAGAACGTTATTGATTCGTGTGTACAGTTGAGACGGTCTTCATATATTCAGTGTAGATGCCTTGATTCATCATTATGTCTTGATTGATTCATCGGTTCCTTTGTCTCCATGCTATCGCTACATATCGCTCATCAGACGTTCTGAAAGGGCGCTCGTGTGACATTCCCATGACTCTGCGGCCAGATACCGCAGACGTCTCCCACTACCATTCCTTGACCCTAAAGCAACGCCGAACTCCACGCTGGTTGTTGTAATTGACAAATGCTTTTCCTCCATAAAACTATCCCTTCGCTTTGACCGGTACCCTGAACATGTCCCTCGCGTCTACCTCTTCTTGGTGCCTGGCCTTGGCTTGCACTCGTCTCCTTGTACGGGATGCAGCATGATCTTGTTAGGCAGTTGTGGGGTATTGTGGGCGTATCCCTTGCTCCAGTCATAGGACACAGCGTATGCGAAAATGCTTCCTGTCTTGTTGAAAGCGGTCGCGCTGATGGTTCCACCAACTTCTGGGTATCCTTTGAGCCTGTGTTTGGCATCCTTGTCCCAGAAGTGGAATGTGCCGTCACTACCGGCGGTACTGAAGGTACCAGTCTGCGGATGGAAGTTTATTGCGTTGACGGAGTAGACGTTGGAAGTGTCGCGCTGGTTTGGTACATTTTGGCGGTGACACTTAAAACTGAAGTTGGAGCTCGCGTCCTTCTCTTCGACGTACTGGATTGCGCATCTGCCTTCTATGCTACCGACAGCGAATCCAGTCGCGTCGGCGAAGCAGGCCACTGTTCTGGTCTGCCATTTGAGAGGACTCTGAAGTTGCTTGTAAAACTTTGTTGGTTCGGCGAGGTTGACGACGTTGATCCAGCGCTCTGCGGTACCGATAACGAGCATCTGATCCTGCACGTCCATGCAGTAGATACGATCTTGACACTCGAGAGTAGCGGCCGGTGCTTGTTGGCGCAGATCCCAGTATTTGACCGTCTTGTCCCATGAACCCGTCACAAGCATGGGGTTTCCTCCGACTGTGATGCTCTCGACGCAGCGAATCGGTTGGTCGTGTGCAGCGACTTGCTGGGCTGTGGTAGAGTTGGAGCCGAGATCCAGCATGCGAGCGGCCTTGTCTGCGCCGGCGCCGAAGACCTTTGATCCATCCTGGATATTCGTTAGACGACCATCGTCGCATGATTTAAATGAATGACGTACCTTTGACCAACAGCAGCTCAATACCGGGCCTTCGTGATCGAACAGGGCCTTGCCCTGACTATTTCCTTGTCCATCGATCTCGTAAATGCGAACCTTCTTGTCCCACGAAGCCACGGCCAAGTGTTCTGACGCTGGAGAGAAAGAGGGGTCGGAAATGCTGTCCTCCGGGGGGTTGCTGACCTGGACATCTTTTGAGAGGTCGCCTTGAGTCGCAGATGCTGAGCTGGCGGCCGAAGCGGCGCTACCAAAGAGTCCTGACATTGGTGCCGAGTGATGTGAGCGTGCGTGACTGGGAAATCAGAGGACACCGAAGCGGTAGTCGCTTTTATATGAGCGCGATGAATTGTGAAGCGTTCACCTGATCAGTCGCAAGCAAACTTCAGGCAGCAATCGCAGTTGACAGAGACGCGCATCACTTTCTGTAGGCAGATGTTCGTTCACGGTCACAATCGTGCTCGGACGCGAGCTCACCCTCACCGCCCGGCAGAATCCGGGCACCTTCAAAACTCACTTGCATGACTAAAAATTCTTCTTCTCTTCAACTTCTTGCTCGAAGAATCGCAATCAAAGCTCACAAACAGAAAGTCTCGCACTTTCACTAGTCTTCACAGACAGCTTTGGGAGAAAGTCCCCGGACAACTACCAAATGGTAGACAGCGGAAACGCGCCGCCATAGAAGCACATTCTGCGGCTCACTGGCTCTTCCATCCTCCATCCCTCCCCCAGCCCCTCGCTCCGTCCGCACTCCTCTTCTCGGCCCTGGTGCTTACGTTTGGCATTCGTGTGCGGATGAGGACACGAGTCTGCGACTGCGTGGTGTCAGACGATCGAGTGCTCGGGTTCTCTGGATCAGGAGGAGGAACGAGGTTTGTGGTAATGTGACTGCGGGAGCAAGGTGGGATACAGGTGGATGCGGCTACTCTTTCGTCGAGGTCGATAGATATGCGATTGCCCGTCTCTCCTCCAAGGGAACGGGTAACTCGATGGGGCTCATTCTTGATGCAAGAAGTTCGGCTTTTTTTGGGTCCTCGAGGGTGGACTCCGGTTCATGCCTTTGGCTCGGTCATACGGGCGGGACTCCTACATACGTTCATGTGATGATAAGGAAATAGAGTCAAGCACTGAGATTGTGGCTTCGTACCCCTTCATTGGGATCGAAGACCGCGCATTGATGCTACATTATCCTACGACGGTATCTGATGAACAATATATAAAACTTCTTTATATCACGAAACTCATGAACAAAAAAAACCCCTGCTTCAAATCCTACTGCATCTTGTCAACTGTGACTGCCTCGGTCTTCAGCTCGCTAGAGTTGTCATTGCCCATGGCGTGCTCAATGGATTCTCCTCTATTGTACTTCCTCTGCTTCCTGATTTCTCTAGCAACCTTTACAGACGACTTGCCTGGCTGGGTGAACAGATGATCGATCTCCTCTAGAGTAAGATTGGCCGTCTCGGGGTAGCAAAAGTAGACCAAAGGAACAAAGGCCAGATTGGTGCACATGAAAATGAGGTAAGCCTTCCACTGTAGCTTGCTGATGATCACGGGCGTGATCATGACGATGACAAAATTCCACAGCCAGTTGCTGCTGATACCGACAGCGGTACCCTTTGAGCGAGCTTTGAGAGGCAGGATCTCGGGCACGTAACACCAAGGAATGCAGTTGACTGAAGCTCCGAAGATCTAGAGGTTCAGGTTAGCATGACGGATCTAAAGCTGTGACGGAGTGGGTCACTCACAAGCATGTACAGGAAAAAGAAGGCGACCGATGCTGTCGACGTCGACTGCTCGACTGCGGAGCCTTTGAAGCTGAGCAAGACCGAAATCAACAGCATGGAGATACCGAGTCCAGCTGAGCCGACCATCATAGGTAAACGGCGTCCGATGCGATCGACGAGCAGCACTGGAACGAAAGAGCCGATGAAGAACATGCACTGGATGGCACCGCCAAGCAGAAGTGAGAGGTTTCGTGTGAGGCCGACGTTTTGCTGCAGCACGGTGGGCACGACTGCGACAATCAGTGTGCTGAAGAAGGTCGAGGTGAGATGGTGAGACTTACAGTATACGACCAGGTTGATACCACCGACTTGGTTCATGAACTTGATGAAGTCAATATCCTGTTCTCCACATGCATACCTCGTCGACTTACCTGCATGCCATACGCAAGCAAGACTCTCTTGCCAGTCTGCACCTCATCCTGCTTGAATAGACTCCACCAAGAAGTCTGACTATGACTCTCAAGCTCAATCGCCTCGAGGATCTCCGCCTGTTCCTTGACGATATCAGGGTGACTGGGGTCGTGATCATAAACGTCACACAGCACCTTGAGGCCGAGCTCGTGCTCACCCCTGTTGTACAAGTAACGAGGAGATTCTGGCAGACCAAAGACGAGGGCGATGACAACGAAGGCGAAGATGACTTGACAGGCGATCGGTAGTCTCCAAGCGATCGGACCGCCGACAAAGTTCATGCCGTAGTCGAACCAGTACGCAATGACCTGCATAGTCAGTATCCTCCGATACTGATTCTGGACAGGAAAGGAGAAACTTACAATACCAACACCGACAAACAACGGCTCCGAACAGACTAACCTGCCCCTCTGGTGCGCTCTACTAAGCTCCGACTGATACATCGGCACCGTACTCGTCTCGATGCCCGTACCGATACCAGTGATGAATCTCGCAACCATCAACTGCGACGCACCATAAGCAGAGCACTGCAACGCAGCACCGACAATGATCCACGCCATGGCAAACCACATGCAGCGTCTGCGGCCGAGGTACTCGCCGATGATGAAGTTAAGGATACAGCCCGTGAAGCAGCCCAGGTTGTAGATGGACACGATGATGCCTAGCAGGCTGTCGGACGGGTGCTTCACGGTGTCGAGGAAATCGCTGTTGCCGACGATGCCGCTGAACACGCCTTGGTCGTAGCCTGAGTTGTTAGAGAACGCGAGGAAAGGATATAACGGGAGAGGTGGAGTCGTACCGAAGAGGATGAAGGCCATCTCGCACGCGACGGCGATGGCCAGTTGGAGCTTGAAACCCCGGCCGAAGAGATTGAACTGCATCTTGGTTGACAAGTGGTGGAGAGAAAGGAAGAGAAAAGAGGGAGCGATGCTCAGTAGCCTACCTGACTTGCTTGAGGACCATACCGATCAGACTCACTCTTTATACCCTATAGTAAACACGTCTGTCCATGGGTAAGTGGCATACCCCACCAGCACACTCCTGTTTCTCCGCATGGTCGAAGGATTCTATCCTGGATAAATGTTGTATTGGCGCCCAGGTCACAAGCTTGTCGGCCCAGGAGAACGAGACGATGCGAAGTGAAAGAGTGAAGTATGGGTTTGATGCGAAGGGAACATGCGAGATGGACGCGCCTGACCAGATTAGGCAAGCCGATACAATATGCTTGTTGGTGGTCGTTTCAGCGTTATAGGTACGTCTACTTGTACCACCATGCCATGCATGGCGAACTGCAACATTGCCATGCATGTCGTGTTGTACAAAGGGTGGGTGATGTGGGAAAGATGGGGAAGATGTGGTCTACCCCGCAGCCTCCCAGGATGAAGACTTGCACAGCGATGGGGTAACCCCGAGGTCGACATTCGAAGAAGGTAGAGCGGCAAGTATCTTTAGACCTTGGGTCGGAATACTGCTTGTAGACATCCGGAATGCTTGCTTGCGCAACGATCGGAACTTATTAGGTTGCAAGTCTGTATGTCTTGAATTGGGGTAACATCAGAGGCTCAATACCACCAGCGAATCTCGTATCGAAAGGAATGGGGTCACGATGGGCTATCATACATTCATATTACTCTGTTCATACTTGACGTAAACCGCGTATCTACGCACGCTGCTTCTTCTGCTTCATCGCCTTGAGCTGATCCGCAGACACTATCTTGCGTTTCTTGCTCACAGCTGCGACCGGAACAAAAGCAGGCGGTGGCATCTCAATTTCCTCGTCATCGTCCTCATCATGCGCATCGTCATCGGATATCTCTATTGCTGCAAGCTTAGCCAGGCGATTCCGCTCCATCTCCTCGGCCAGAGCCTCTTCTGAGTCCTGCGCAGGCTGCAGCTGGTTCTTCCTGGGTCTACCACGCGGACGGCCGGTGTAAACCTTCGGCGCCGTACCATTGACGGCCTTGAATTGGCCTGTGCTGCGGCGGTCAGGCAGTTCTCTCGGCTCCCTCGGTTCGCCGCCTTCGGTGTGTCGCCGACGAGCAGGCTCGCGGAAATTGTCAGGCAGTTCTTCCGGCAGGTCGGAATCGTCTTCCTCTTGACGAGCGGCGCAGTAGGCAGAAGTGCGCTTTCCACGAGGTTCTTTGGGCGCAGAAGTGTCTTTTGTAAGGAAGTCCATGGCGTCGTCGAGGTAAGAGTCGTCTTCCAAGTCCGAGGCAATGTCAATTTCTTCGACCTGTGGTTGGCTCTGCCTGAGCTTCGACTTTTCACCTCGAGCCTTTCGTGTGGAGAAGTCGTCGTCTCGTTCAACACGGACCACGGCTTTATTTGGGTTCGCCGCTGGTCTCGATGGCTTTGACTGTGCGGTTGGGATATTGGAACGCAGAAGTTCCGCGCCGTCTGCGCCGTCTGTCTGTTTACGTTTAACAACTGTTGGTGCGTTGTTCCTTTTCGCAGCTGCTCGTGCCATGATCTGAGCAAGCCTAGCGACGGGGACCTTGATTTTAACAAGCTTCTTCCTACCTCGCAATGCCGCAGACACGGCAATAAACCGACCGGTCCTCTTTGCCTCGTTCAGGGCCTTGCGCTCTTTGATGCTCTGATATTGTCTGCTGGCTTCCGTCTGTGGCTTTTGCGCGAGGATCGCTGGGTCTTCGGTAACGCGACGCTTCTTGGGCTTTTCCATTGTGATCTGTTCTTCACCCTCTGTATGGCGCTTTCGCTTCTTGCCTTGCTTGGACGGTGGACCGAACGGGCGGAACTCTGAATTTGAGTCCGGCGGCGTATCTTCCATGTCGCCATAGCCATTGCCGTATATCTCGGATGGGTCTGGGTACTGAGTGTCTTCGATCTCTACGTTACGATGCATGAGTGCAGTTGGCGCAACGTATCCAGAAGTTGTAGCTGGGGCATATCCATCGTAATCGTCGTCGTCATACCCATTGGTCGGCGGTCGAGCTCCTTGGATCATGGCAGCAGGCGACGGCAGTGCATTGTACTGTGAAAGAGACCGCGCGATATCAGTCTCTTCGCGTAAAGCAGGATCCAGCATTGAGTCCTCGACGTCAATCACCTGCGGAGAGTTGGTCGCGTCATCGGGCGCATCTGCAAGCGAGCCTTCGTCGTCGTCATCAACTACTTGAGTCGCTTCTGCCTCCCTGGCCTTGTCCGCTGCCTCTCGAGCCTTTCTCATCTGAACAGTTTCCTCGGCCTCCTGATCTTCTCTGATCCAGTTGAGGTTCGACACGGAAAAGTCAACCAGAGCTTCAACACTCCGAGCGTCTGCAACCTTTTTCGTGTCATGACCGAGTAAAGTGCCATGGGGCTCATATGGTCGCTGGCGAGGATCTATTCGACAAGCACCGACAAAACAAATTCCCTTGCAGTGAGGACACTCCCAATCTGGGTCTTCCATAATGGTCTGAGGCATATCGTCATGTCCTCTGTAAAGACCGCCATAACACCACCATCTTTCACAACGATTGCAGTGAGCCATCTTCCAATTCGGGTGTCGGTGCTTGCAAACGTGGCATGTAGAATTGTTCTTGAGAAACGTCTTTGAGTGCTTCTTGACGGTCTTCTTCACACGGCCATCGTCGTCGACGATGATTTCTTCCTCACTCTTCTCAGCCTCATCATCTTCCTTTGGCTTCTTGGCGTCCTTGAAAGGGCGCTTCTTGAGCTCGGCTCGGCAAATCTCGGCAAGGGTCTTCTTTGGGTATCTTCTTCGCATCTCGTGGAGTGGAAGTGGAGGATTGACATCACCTTGGAGCTCAAGAATCTGCTTGCGCCAACCCTCAAACTTGGTGGACAGTTCTTTCCACTTAAACTGCTCGACCCATTTGTGACCGGAGATACACCAGCAAGATCGGCCCATGGCGTAACACTCCATGCAAACATCATATGGCTCATCGTCCGAGTGGCCAAGAGCGTCTGCGCAGTTTTGACAGGACAAAAAGCGGTTGAAAATGTTTCCTCGACAGTAGGCACAGGTGACGTTACTCTCAAATGGTAGGTATTCACACTTCTCTTGCGTAGTATCAGCTGCCCACATTTCGGAGAGCATGATGTTTCCAAACAGCGTGAAGAGACTCTTGAAGTCTTTCTGGAGCTGCCTGATCTTTCCTTTGTACATCATAGCGTGACCAGCTTCAGGTGAGAGCTTATCGGCCTGTCGCTTCGCGTCTGAAAGAAGATCCGAGTATTTGCACAAAGTGTAGTAAATCATGGCCTTGTTCTTGTACTGTTCATCGCGACAGACAATTCGAGCTTTCGGTAGTGCTTCTTCCATTGCTATCTCCAGAGTCTCCAGTGTGCTTCTGTTCCAGGCGACCTTCATTGTGCGGGTTCCGCGATTCCAGACTTGATGAGGCGCCATGGGTGGAATGAGGATTAGATCGCCTGGCCGTTGATCGACGATGTAGACATTGAAGGGGGCGAGCTTCCACGAATTGATTTGGGCAAAGTGGTTCTCAGTCTCGATGTCGTGGCCGAGTGTCGACAGCCAGTATTCGGCAACCTGGTGTCTGTCCTTGGTCTCGGTCATGAACCACAAGGAAGATCCAGCACGTTCTGTCTTTCCCTCGTCGTTGAGTGAGTCGCCAGATGCTTCCACCATGATGTTCTGACCAAGACTACCGCACATCTCTCTGTGGGCTGGTGTATATGTGCCTTCGTGACCGATGTAGCACATCAGATTCTCAGCGCGCATTTCTGGAGGCGGACTACTCATCAGATCACCTGCTCTTGCGATACCTCTGCCAAGTCGCCTGCCGGGTATGTGTGAGTTTGGGTCGACACCCGAGCCTGGTCCGCCGACATCTCCGGTACTTTCGTTGAGGTAGAACAGGAAAGGTGGGAGGACTTCTTGGAGTTTGTCGTGCCAGACCTTCGGACAGTCGATATCCTTCAAGTAGATTCTCTGCGGAGCTTTCTGGTTCGCGTCGGTGGGTCTGCGAAAATGCTGGTTTGTGACTCCGTTGATCGACTTGAGATAATGGCCGATTGTGAGGGGTACGTTATCCTTGTTGACGATGTCGCGCGCATTCTCGACTTTGTCGCCAACGTTATCCTGCAGCCATTTCGGGCCAAAAGTCCACGGATCCAACAGAGTATTCAGACCCTCGATGACCAGAGGTTGTCCACCTTGAACGACGAACTGCCTGACCAGCCTCTCGAATGCATCGAAACCTTGCTCTTTCACCGCGTCCCACGGTATGCGCGTAACGAAGTTGAGGTTTTCATAATTCTCAACTAGTTTCCCGATGTTCAGTGAGGGCGGTATCGGCTCGAACTGAGCCCTCGGTCTCTGAGCTGGCATCGTCGCGTGCTGTTGTGCTACATAATCTGCGGCGGTGGTTGTGGTGAAAGTGTGACGGTTTGGAGGTGGAGGATTCACATAGGCTTCGCCGATCGTCGCGACCCCAACTTCAAGTTGCTCGTGAAGGAACCGCGGCAAGCCTTGGCGAGATTTATGACCAACACAGTCAAGACTTCGTGGAAGAAGATGGTCCGCAAAGAAATGAGAAGACCATTCATGCAGTATCAACCTCGTTGTAGTAAAGTGAAACAGTGTATGTGAAGGAGAGATGAGGTTACGAAAGCCGTGATCTGATTCTGGCCCCTTTACAGAAGAACGTAAAGGCATGATACTGTCAAGTATACGGCCACAGTCGTAGCTATGCGATGTTATGAGCAAATGAGTATGTATCCTATATAATAGTGTCCAAATCACTTTTTCAACGAGCGAAGCCTACAGATAATTGTATCGAGGGTTGTATGCTGGAAGCTATCTGTTGCCCTCAACAAAGTGTTGATACAACGAGGCACTACATGTAGTGGTATAGAGCTCGGCTAAATTAACCTCGCGGAAGTGCAGTTCTTGGCAAAAATCGATGTTGCCAAGAGCAAATCAACTCTAGAAGGCAACTCATCTTCAGCGACCTGCATCTCAACGCATAGTCTATGAAGAAGAGAGAAAAACGAAGAGTGCTCAATCGACGGAAAAGAAGACGAAAATCCGACCAGAATTAACCCCACGTCGCCATACTCAATACTCAACTTTGCATTTCGACTCCACGTATTTGCGGGTTGTCCTATATCATATCGATCAACAAAAGCGAGTCAATATCACCATCACCATCGGAAGAGTTGTCTAGAGCGACCGTTTCGGAGTCCGTCCCTGAGGCTACCTGCTCTGACAGCAGCTGTCTGTCAAATTGTAGAGCGTCTCATATTTCATCACAATGCTCAATCGATCATCCACCATGCTTCGTCAAAGGCTGTTACGGCACCAGATGTCTCGATCATATATTGCACCAATAGCGAAACCTGTATCTAAGTCCTCAATATCACGAATTCCGGTACGCTACGCCACATCAACATCAAGATCAATACCAACATCACAATCAAAACTGATAGAAACACCCCTCGGCACGACCATCGACGAACCACCACCAGCAGCCTACACACCACCAACCAAAGGCTTCCTCTCTCTACTCCCCTCATCCTGGGTCCCGTACGCCGAACTCATCCGCCTGGACAAACCAGTAGGAACAGCCTACTTATTCTTCCCCTGCGTCTTCTCAACCCTCCTCGCCGCGCCCCTCGCTCACCCAATAACAAACCCCTCCACGGTACTAGGCACAACCCTCCTCTTCGCCACCGGCGCCCTCGTCATGCGCGGCGCAGGCTGCACAATCAACGACCTCTGGGACCGCAATCTGGACCCCCAAGTCCGACGAACCCGACACCGACCCATCGCCCGCGGCGCCATAACGCCCTTCCACGGCATCGTCTTCACCGGCGCACAACTCCTCACCGGGCTCGCCGTGCTGCTGCAATTCCCAACCACATGTCTGCACTACGGCGTGCCGTCACTGGTGCTGGTAGGCCTGTACCCGCTCGCCAAGCGCGTGACCAATTACCCACAAGCGGTGCTGGGCCTGACGTTCAGCTGGGGCGCCATCATGGGCTTTCCGGCGCTGGGGGTGTCGCTGCTCGATAACACGCCCGCGCTCACGGCGGCCGCGTGTCTGTATGCTAGCAATATCGCCTGGACGGTGCTGTATGATATGATTTATGCGCACCAGGACCTCAAGGACGACAAGAAGGCTGGGATCTTGAGTATCGCGCGCGCTCACGAGCAGGACACCAAGAGAGTTCTGTCCGGGCTGGCGGTTGCGCAGACGGCGTTGTTGGCTGCTGCGGGCGTGGCGGTGGGCGCGGGGCCGGTGTTCTTCGCGGGTGTGTGTGGGAGTGCGGCTGCGACGACGGGCGTTATGATTTGGAGGGTGCGGTTGGAAAGTGCGGAGGATTGCTGGTGGTGGTTCCGCAATGGGTGTTGGTTCACTGGAGGCGGCATTGTGCTTGGGTTGGGAGGAGAGTATGCGGCGCAGTATTATGGTCTTTATGGGAAGGAGAAGGAAGAGCAAAAGCAAGGCCTTGCGGCATGAATGGCTTTGTGTCTAGCCAATACGTTAGCCAGGCTTATTCGAATGCAGACATCGCGAAGAGCTGGATGTGAGAGGCCTCAGGAGACGATATTCGGCTTTTGCATGTCATAGTAGCACTGGTCATCAAAGAAGAAGGACATCTCGAGAACACCAGAGGGCTGGAGTCGTGAAAGGCCTGGATACACCGGGATGTACGACTAGACGATTCTTGGACGGAGTGTATGATACAGCGAAGTTCCGCCAGCGCTCAGCAGACCATAACGAGGGACGAGAAGGCAGATCCATAAGTGAAAGATAAGGACACGGTGCTATCGTCCGCTGCATCTTTCTCAGTATAGAGCATCAAGACCACCAGTCAGTGGATGCCTCACACTAAACAATCTACATCAACAACCCAACCTACGTCGCAACCAATTTCACTATCATTATAGCATGCACGCACGTGAAGTGAATTATAATAGATCGACATTATGCCTTAATATACGTAGCACGTCTCCCATTGTATCCATCCGCAGCTCATTCATGCTCCTCTCTCCTCCTGACTACACTTCCAAGCACCTTCCAGTCCACAAATACTCAGAGAGAAGAACGCCAATATACCTTTGCCCTGTGACCTTGCCCTACCCATGACCAGTTACTTTGAGAAGGAAGAAAACGCCGCGCTCTGCATGTGCAAAAACACTCACTACCACTTCCACCTGCCCATGTCCATCAATCGCACACCTCCTTCCCCCTGATCTCCGGAGGCGACTTCCAAAACACTCATTTCGGTTTCCCAGGCCACTAGCCCAAAATCCCCTCCAACTCCCTACACTTCTCCACATCCGCGACCATGATCATCTTCTCCCTCATCGTCTGCTCGACCACCTCGACCACCTGGCGGAAACTACTCGCCGCGCCCCGCGTCTGCGTCCAGCGGCCGAGCGAGAGACCGACCTTGCGGCCGTTCTGCAGGACGACGAAGAGCTCGACTCGGAACGCCACGGGCTTGATCCCCAAGGCGTTGATCCTGTCCACTCGCGCCGTGATCATGTTCTCTTGTGGGAAATAGCACAGATCTGTAATACCGTGTTTCTGCCAGTCGCGGAGCAGCTTGTACGTCTCGGAACGCGCGCGGCCGCGTGGGACCGAGAAGCACAGGATCCGTTGCTCGGGCTTCAGGCGTAGGAAGCGGCTGAACCATGATGAGGTCGGGGCTGAAGGTGTCGAGGGCGTGATTGGGAATTGCGACGTCGGCGGCGAGTTTGAGGACGGGTTTGGTGAGAGGAGAACGCCGTCTGAGATTGGATTAGCTGAGTGTTGAAGTAGATGAGACGAGAACGGCTTACCCTTTATCTCGATCGCCTTGATCGGTTCGTCCTTCTTATCGCCGGAGAGCTTGTTGAGCCATCTGCTGAGTTTGCTACTCTCGCCTTCGGCGGGCGACTTGCGGAGAGGGAATTCGCTGCTGGCTGACGAAGGAGCAGTGTATGGTGTCGGTCTCTCGACCTTGATAGGCTGAGGCGCCTGCTTGTCACGCTTGAGCACGTTTGGCTGAGCTAACTCCCGATCGTCCAGCTCTTTGAACTGAACCGGTACACCGGGGTGTGGCTCGATCGTCTGCTGCGTTGAAGCCGCAGTCGGTTGTGGCTCCTTGCCATCCTTCCACCTCTTGAACCACGACGACTTCTTCTTGGTGATCGCTTCTGGGATGGGCAGAATGTTGACATCGTTTTGAAGAGCGCCGTGCATCTTAAAGTCAACCGCACTGTCGTGACTGTTCTTTCTAAGGAGCTGGTCACGAGGGTTGGGAACTTGAAGATGATTGCTGGTAGGTCTGTTCCCATCTGCAGTCTTTGGACGCTCAATCTCTTCGGCAGCTGTGAGGCTCTTCCTGCGGTATTCCGTCTGTGCTCTGTTGACGGATTGTGGAGATGGTGCGACAACACGGATAGTATCCTCAGCAGCCACATCGACGGCCTGCTTGCCTGCATGAGGCGCAGTGAACGACCTCGTTCCGGCTGATTCTTTCTTACCGACTTTCAAAGTGTTCGGTAGTGGCTCCTCTGTAATTACTGGCAGGAAACCAGCCTCGGTGGCAGACTTTGGCTCTGGTGCAGAAGTGATCCGACGCTCCAGCTCAGCAGCGGGCATCAGCTTCTCCACCTTGGCAAGTACCTCTTGGTAGCGAGAAGCCTCCATATCACCCTCCACCGCAGACCTGGCGGCAAGCTTGAGACGAGTCTCTTCGAGGATGAGAGCGATCGAAGTGTTGGGCGTATCAGTGAGACCTGGGACTGCTGGCAGTGGACGAGCGGGCTTGTCGACAGCACCGTGACCAGAGACTGATGATGGTGGAGTATCGATAGGACTGGCAGGCTCGGTGTAGCTGCTTCGTTGTTGACTTTGTTGACTCGATCCATACGAGGATCGGTAGAAAGCTTCTTCACAAGCTTTTTCCAGCTCGGAACTGACCTTGCGAACCTCACTTCTAATGTGTGACCTGGAGTCTCAGACTTACGGTTGCGACCCCGTGGAGCAGCTGGAGCCCTTGACTTGCGACCAGTGGCTTCCTGTGATTTAGGGGTAGGGCTTGGTGCAAGACTGCTCTCCTCTTCGGCCTCTTTTTGTGCAGCAAAAGCCTTTTGCTGGAGTTCAGGTGTGTAGCTGGCTGCTGGAACAGGTGGAATTTCTCCACTGACAGAAAGAGCAGTCGAGTTCTTGCGTACATGCTGGAAGCTGACGTTACGCTTGTGCGCAGACACGGTCCGAACAGGAGGAGCGACCGGCGGACTGCTAGGCCAGACAGAGCTGCTGAGGGAGTAACGAGAGTTCTTGGATACCGAGCTACGGCTCATTGATCGACTGTGACTGCGACTGTGGGTTGCTGGCATTGGAGACTGCTTCCTCGTTGTAGTGGCCTGCCTATTGGCCTTCTTCAATGTCTCGACTCTCAATGCTGCTCCCTTGGCGCTTCCACTCTTCTGCCTTCGGTGTGTTTGCGTTGGAGGCTTTGCGGCGTTCGTCGGCTTGTCTGCCAACGGCTGGCGGTCTTGAGTATATGAGTCAAGGCTAGCATCAATTGGCGGTACCTCGCCCATGCTGCTGCTCCGAAGATGCTCGTTGTTCATAATAGAGTATGATGATCGTGATTTTTGCTTGGCTTGTGGCATAGGGGGAGCATCGGCAGCATCAGCGGGCTTGGTGTGGTGATAGTCGCTCTGCGAGTGTGCCATGGTGTCGGGTCCGCCGGTGTAGTTTTCCAAAGTGTCTTCTCTATGCTTGAGAAGTGCTGCGTAAAAGTACTTTTCCTGGTTTGGCTGCTTGCTAAGAAGTTTCTGAACCAAGACATGCTGTGGAACGCTGTGCCATAAAGTTCGCATATTGCGAACAATCTCCTTGTCCAAGTCTTCCTCTCGTGTGACAGTCCACTGATCCAGTTGCGGAACTGGACCTATCCAAGCTTCTTTCTTTGCCAATTCTCCCTCATAACCGAATTCGCGATCGTATTTGTGCAAGAAAGGATGCTCCCAGATCTCGTCCATAGAGATTCGCTTTTCAGGGCGAGGAACGAAGATCTTGCGCAAGAGATCTTTGGCGTGGTAGGTCAGTTGCGGAGGCATGTAGTAGTCGGCCATGGCGATTGCATGGTACATGACTGCAAGGTTCCTGTCCGAGTCGTAGTTGAAAGGTGTGGTTCCAGTGAGCATGACATAGAGGATGACACCACAACTCCAGACGTCGGCTTTGGCTCCATCGTACGGTCTGCTGCGAATGACTTCCGGGGCAGCGTAATGTGGACTACCACATGCGGTCGTCAATTGTTTGCCGTCGGGCTGAAGCGCAGCCATTCCAAAATCGACAAGCTTGACCTCGGCATTCTCGCGGTCGAGGAGGATGTTCTCTGGCTTCAGATCACGATGATGAATGTGCAGACGGTGACAGTACAGCAGAGCGGCGATGATCTGTCGGAAGATGTATACCGTCTCCTTCTCGTCCAAGCCACGACATTCTTCGACATAGTGAAACAGCTCTCCGCCTTTGACGTACTCCATAACGAGATAGCTGTGATTGGTTAGCGAAGGCTACTCTAATTGACGGATTCCGACATACAGTTCGTTGTGGTTCTCCCAAACATCGTGTAGACGCACAATATTTGGGTGATCGAGCAGCTTCATGATGGCAATCTCACGCATGAGGCCGATGGGTGGTGGTGGTAGGGCTTTTCCCGCAGCGACCAAGTCGACCAGGGATTGATCTGGAGCGGATGCTGCCAAATTGGCCAAACTCTGGGCTCTGACCTGCTCTGCCATTGTTCTCGAGATGATTTTGACGGCTCCAACTTGACCAGTCACGACATGCCTCACGAGCCTGACGGTGGAACATCCACCTTGACCAATTGTTTTGCCCAACTGCCATTGTCCAATTGTTCTCTTCCTTTGACCTGACGCAGTGGACGAGGCATTAGAGATTTCCGAATCTCTTTTGGTGCTTCGCTGTGTCTCGCTTTTGATGTCTGATACTCTCTTGTGAGCTGAAGAGTCGGCTGGGCTGTTTCGCATACTAGGGTGTTCGGCGCTAACTGGTCGTCTCGAAGCGGGGGTGGTGGCCGTCGGCGATCGTGCAGCCTTGTCGGAAAGATGTGGTGCTGGCATGTTCGCTCTAGCGTCGCCTGGGCCAAGAGCCTGTCTGCGTGTTGGTGGACGTGACTGATGTGTGTGTTGTGCTTGTTGTTGATAGATGGTTGCCATTGCTGTGGATGTGGATGAGACTGAAAAGTGATGCTTTGTTCAAGTTTGCTGTTGTTTTGAATGCGATAACCCGTATCAAATGCAGGTTATATCTCCAGTTGCTGAGTCTAACCAAGAGACGTCGTACCAACTGCTTCCGGGACCTGGGTATTTACTGCCGAATAAGCATACTTGATTGCGGGTGACTTGAGTGGTGAGAGTCAGGTACTGGTGTCTGATCCGATGTCGGTTGCTGGAGTCGCAGTATCCCGTGTTGAGGCTGAACCTGTTTGTTTGTGGTATATCTCGTGACTAAGCGTTCCGATCGGCGACTATTAAACAATTATACTAAAAGAGCGTGGTGGTGAGGGCCAAGTCCACGTTAACGAGCGCGTGTGGTATGGCGAATAGAAGGAATGGCAATGTCGGTATCGGTTCGATTCACGAGATGGAAGGAGAAGGGCTGCGAAAGGGCGAGGAAAGAGCTGGCAAGCAAATGACTAAGCGGTTGGATAGCAACGGGAAGGGACGATAGGCAAAAGGGGACCTAATTGAGTAGCAAGAATCTGAGGAATGGATGATTTTGGCAGACAGCGTGCTAGAGAATTGGTGGTGGTGATTGGGTGTTTGTTGTTTTGAGGGGCAAATAGGAGAGCTCGAACGGTTACAAGACGTTAGGAATGTTGGCGCACAAACCCCCAAATACCGAGTCGATCAGCATTACCGGAGGGTCTTTTGAGATGTCAAGAACATCATAATAACTATTGTCAGTGATATTCAAATCTCGCGGTCGCTATTGCGAGCAAGTGAGGTGAACATCCATTCACCGCTGGAGGTAAAGAGGTGAAGTTGAAGACGCGCTTCAGGCTTCCACGCAAAAGCGCGCTCCACCACCTCGTGTCAGGGTCGGGCCTGTCTCCGCACCAGACCGCCAATCAAATGATTGCATCAGCTTTTTAGAACGATTGCCGTTGACCCGCATCTCTCTAGAAGGTAAATCCAATCTCAAGAGACTCCATCATACATCTCCTGACTCACCTGTTCGAGCTGAATACAGTAGGCGCGCTTGTCAGCGATAGTATTGGCAAAAGGGTTGTCGCAAGCAGAGGGGATAAACTTCTTCCGACGGCTGCCGTAGAAGTCTGACAAGAGTCAACGCGATAAGCTTACTGATATCGTGATAGCAATCATACATGTATACGACGAGAAGAGTCAGAAGCCTCGAAGACGATGATTAGGCGCCCCATGACAGGTGTCCATGCAGCCACACCGCCGCGGTGCAGGAAATATTCTCCGCAAGTGCCTTGCCAGCATAGCAGATCCGGATCAGCCATCTTTCACCGCCTCGAACGCCGTGGTGCAGAACCCTGTCGATCATGTAAAGGTCGGCGTTCGCAGGCGTCCACGACTCTCCATGTGGCATCCGGATCTGCATCAACGAGGCGAACCCAAATACCAGGAACTGGGGATTTGCGACACAGCGCTTCTGGGATCTGCGGTCCTGATCGTCGGTGCCTGCATCTTCGTCCGCATACACACCTCATTTACACAGATAGCCAACGACATGATCGCGTACTTGGTTCCCTGGTTCATGAATCTCACGAGGTCGCAAGAGACGGACTTCAAAGGTATGGTCGAACGTATGTGATGAGCGCATTACTTGCGTGCTATAAACCGCTATCCAATGACCAGAAGTCTTGCCACATTGTAAGACGAGGTGCTGTAGACCACTCGTCTCGTGTTCGAAAAAGAGCCGCCCGAATTCAAGCCTTTTCCCCCTCAGGCCCACCGCCTTTCACGCCTTGCTGATAAGAGCGCTATATTAACCGAAAAGGAAAAAACAAAAAGGTATCTCGTTCATCTCGTGATCATCCGTCCACTGATTGTGGAAAAACCAAGGCAAGATATACATGACACTAAGTCTGATAGAAAGGGTATCGTCAAATATCACACGCACACGCTTCGTGACTGAAATCAAAAGAGAAGAGAGGAGCAGGGTCGTCAAAGGTGTTCATGCTGTGGCAGCGATGACTGGACTCGACTCGGTGCTTCGTGAATGAGGCGAGCTGGATCCTTCCGACTTCATGTCGTGGTTGTTGGCTTGTGCCTTGCCGCAGCCTTTGACAAGGATGTGTCTCTGCAATGCGTGTTAGTAATGATTGTTGGATATCTGGTGCAGTGAAAACATACCTTGAGCGCGTCCTTTCGCGAGAAGCTCTTGTCGCAGTGTCCGCATGGGAAAGGCTTGACGGCCAAATGGATTCTCTTGTGTCTTTTCAAGTCGTGGTTGCGGTTGAAGCTCTGTGGGCACTGATCGCACTTGAAGGGTCTGTCGTTGGCTGCTGGACTTGGACCATATCCATGCATGTGCTGCATCTGCGCCGCGTGTCCACTGTTATAGCCAGATACCATTCCTGCAGACATACCGCCAACCAAGGCAAGCTGGTTGTTTGGGTGGTTGATGTTCGAGAGAACGGGTCCGGGAAGAGAATATGAGAATGGTCGTTGCTGACCGTATGGTGACTGGGATTGGTGATGGTGGTGATGCTGGAGTGAAGGAATCTGGCCTCCCTGACTGGTAGCAGGGGACATGCTAGACAGAGGACCAGCTCCAACTGGACTTTGCTGGATTGGAGAAGGTCCAGCTGAGTATTGGTATGATTGCGATGTGCTCGAAGAGGGTTGCGAGGAGTAAGAGTAGGTAGGTGTTGGAGGAGGTCTGGTAAATGGCCCTTGGTTGTTCAGAGGGGATGGTTGGGTCATCGAAGAGCTGACTGAGTGTTGGTGGTGCATGGCTGGCAGAGAAGGCGCAGAGATCGACATTGATGTCTGGTACGATGACATGTCGTGGGAGTATTGTGGTGGAGGCAGCTCGTGTGTTGATGGAGAGTTGCTACCCTTGATCAACGAGTTGATCGACGGTGAGAACAGCGCCTTTGAAGGAGCAAATGCGCTTGGAGACATGCTGGAGTGGTAGCCATATCCAGATGCGACCGGAGCTGACTGTGACCAAGAGTAACCACTGGGCGTATATGGTTGCATGCCGGGTTGTGTTGACGCAGAGCTCGCTGTGGTGATACCCGCCGACGAGGTCGGGCTTTCGACAGAAGAGTTGCTTGGTGGGGTGAGCAAGTTGCCGACACTGGTCAAGCTTGTGGAAATGTTACTGTGGCCAGGCTGAGGGCCAGCATAAGATTGGTATTTGCCAAACCCAGGTAGCTGTGGCGGTGGAAGTTCGAATTGAGGAAGGTTGGATGCGTGGGGCCTACGAGAGGTGAAGCTCGATGGTGCACCCATTGAATCCGACCCAGGAAGCATATGGGGATATACTACGGCGGTAGCCACGATGAGTGACTATGTAAGTTATATTGTAGGTGTCTTTGATACAGTAGTCGTCCGTGTACCACGCGACGCTTGGTTGTCCAGATGCTTGTGGAGGAGGATGATTCCAACAGAGTGGGAAGGCGTATGTCTTGTATGCAGCCAAAGGCCAGGAACGAGAGATGACTTGCTGAAGGGATATCAGCGCGAGGAGGAGGCGCTGTCACAGAATATGCAGGAGAATCTCAAAGAGCGTGAGTTCCGCTGTGCTGGTAGCACAAGATTTCCAGTGCCTTGACTGTGGATGGAGTGGCTTGCAGGATATATGTAGATCTGATAGACCGATGCAGAGAGATGCGCGACCACGTCGTTACACAGTATGCCGGGGAAATTTGTGATTTGTATTGTTCTGGTCAGAGAAGAACAAAGAATAGGCGATCGAGACGGTATTGAGCTCGCAAGGTACCGTATCTGTGGAGAAGGTATTCCTGGTAGTGAGTGAGAGCGTGGAATGTTCGCGACTCGAGAAGCGACAGAGCAACGCGTGCAAAGAACTGGAGTTCTGTATAGTCAAGTGGATGTATGTGGATGGGAGAGAGGAACGGCAAGGCGTTCTCTTTGCGGAACAAGGCGAGAGGCAGTACTAATGGGCAACAATGAAGACAAAAGCGGTTGTTGGATGGAGGCCGGGTATGGTATGTGGGAGGCGGCGATCCTTTGTTTAAGCTCAGTGCCTGGCGTTTTCTGGGAACCGATGGCGGTAGCGGTGGATTAGCGTGGGCTGGACACGGTCCAATCTGTCCTTGAGCCGAAGTGGGAACGTTAGACCAAGTCAGGTTCTGTTCGTTGGATGAGGGGAGGGGTAGTGTGGTGTGGATGTGGTCCGGGAGATATGTAGAGAGCTGCTGCAAGAGACATGCAGAGCGAGTGTCTGAGCTAGGCTTAACCTTGGGTTAGCCTGTCATGCAGATGCTATGTACAAGGTTCAGCTACGGCTGCAGCTTCTCCAGACGAAACGTGACGAGTTTTTAGTTCGCAGCCGATGGGGAGACGCTGGTACAGTAGCGCTTCGCATCGCATCGCTGGTAGGGAGGTGAGAAAACGGCGGCCGAAGAGGAACTACGGTGATCACGATGCTGTGTCTGGCTGCTCCAATCGCGAGAATCGCTGCCTGCGCGGTGTGTGCTTCAGCTGTTTCCCGAAACTGGTCGCGCTAGTACTAGCTCAGACGCCAAAGCACAGGCCCGCTAGCACCTTCCAGGGTGGAGCAGTGTGATCTGGATCGGGCCCGAGTGTTCGCGGAGAACACTGAGGTGAGGTGATCATTGACATCCATGCACCGCATCATGTCAACCAACTCTGGGTGACGATCGCACATTGTTAAGGACAGTCGTATTCGATAGTATAAAGTGTCTTGCAGCTTGGGTGATGTAGAAGCAATCAAACACCTCTGAACGGACACTAATAACAACCTCGACTATTGTTGGAAGGAACAAGTATGGAGTCAGTCTGTCCAGCATTTCAGGACAAGAGTGACTCGTCTCGTCTCGTACTGCTACGAGTCTATGAATACACCTCAGTCGGTCCGTCTAGTGCAATAGCAATCCTCATAAGCTGTCCAAAGTACTGTATTCGTCTCAATCGAGACAGCTACAGGGATCATCCTGGCCGGCTTCCAGTTATAAACAATCATACTCACGCAGGCAGGTCTCAACAAAGACCGCCGACATATGAGATGCAGGAGTACTACCTACCTTGCGTCATGCAATACTGTTATGGAAGACGGAATAATATTATGCACTGGTCGACCACAAGAACAAGCACTAAAGGGTACATCGACTAGGTATTGGAGCGGGACACGGAGATCGCAATCATGATGGATGTTTGAGTGTTTGGATATGGATCGACTACGCTCGTTCGTCTCAGCTCTAGACAACCTATGAAAATTATTATATTGAAGCCAGCGCGTGCTCTTGATTGAGGGCCCTTGGCCCGTATAGGATACACTACTGCGAGCCCAACTTGAAGGTGTGGAGGATTGGCGTGTAAAGGCAGCAGAATGATCCGAGAACGCGGGACGTCAAAACAACTGGTGCAACACCTTCCATTCGAATTGGCCTGACCAATGTTAGACGCGGAACGGCTGCACTCTCTTTGGAGAGTCGGCGAATCAGAAAAGAGCGAGGGCCTATCGGGATCACGCTAACGCTGCAGGCTCGCATAACGCTGACGCACAATTGGTTTGCGGAAGGAAAGACACACTAGCGCCAACCCGCAAAAACACAGCAGGCACGATCCAGCTGCGATTAGACTCTGGCTCTGATCTCGTCGCTGACTCTCCCACAAGCTCCAGACTCCGGGCTCCAGTCCAGCTCACTCTGAGTTGTACCTCTACCGCGACAAAGATACTGTACCTACCTACTACCCCTCGACTTCACAGAAGCACCTTGCATGAACACCAAGGTTTGGTCTGCGCGGTACTTGACAAACGCTGTTGCGTCAACCACTGATCTGATAGGAGTTGTTCATTGCAAGCATGTCTCAGCTGATATTGTTTGTCCCAGGCTCAGGACGATGCGAATTATGCGATGGTTCTGGCATGCCAGATCGCCCGCCCCATACATGGACACGAACGTGCACTCAACAAAGCGAAACAAAGCAAAGCATGGCAGGCACCCCGAGTGATAGTTTTGACCATTTTCGGCCTCGTACAGCGACTGTGCACTCTACCGTCGGAGGAGATTCTCGGTCGCATCGAGGCTGACTGCCCACCTTGCATTATTTATGCCCAAAGCGGTCAACCGCTTCTCCTAAAGAGCCTCTTTGCGTTCACAAGCAGGCATATCGTTTCCTTTTCGGTACACAAACAAAGACTCTCAAGTCTTTGCAGATGCATCGATCAGATCTATCGATCCCGCAATACACATTCCAGATATAGAGCAACATATCTTGGTCTTCATGCTATCTTTCATCATACATGCGACTTGTGGACGCGGTCTGGCTCGGTGCCTCAACCGGATCGACCCCAGCCCACCAAACGATCTTCAAGCCTCACCTTTTTTATCTTTCCTGGAGATACCGAGAGCTTCAAGTCTACGCGAGCGTTGTCAATTCGAACGCGATCATGTCCGTCGCGAAGATTCGACTCTGGACCAGACCAGACAGCACTAAGAACTAAAACAACGGCAGGCTGACATGTGCCGAACGTCGCTCAAAGCCTCAAAAGCCACTTCTTTTTTTCCGTCTGGTCTTGCCGAGTCTCAGAGGTGGTACATCCTGGAATGGCTGCGTCAGATGCTGGTTCGCTCTCCTACGGGATCAAATGATATGATCACCTGCACATGACCGAAGGGGGACACAAATTTGATACCTCCAATGTTACCTGCATGGCTTCGACGTGCCGGGATGGCTCGCTTGCCGATCGGTCACACGCCTCGACACGTGTGCAGTAACTCTGTTCGTGATCCTTGGTGTCATCTCGATCCATTTCTCTCATTGGCTGCTCGTTCATCATGCATGACTTGCTGCCAGCAGAGATGCACTCATCTTCATTTGATATTCGATAGTCAGGTACAGACATCCATGCGGAGAAGGACCCAGCCCAAAGGTATCGTTGTTTCGGAACTTGATGATCGACGCACTCTGCCTTGGACCGAGTGGCCGATGCTTCTCCAGACGCCTTTTTAATCTATCTTCTAGCAATACTTCCAAATACCTCCACATGGCTCAAATTTGGCTCGAGCTCTATTTCGAACTCATCTTGTTTGATTGACCGCTCCCGAAAAAGCTACACTTCCTGTCTCCGCTTAATTGCTTTACCGCCTCGCTCCCGGTCAACGGATATCAAAGGCTTAGACTCCTTATAGTACTCCTTACACTACGAACAAAATCAGTGCATAGTTCGGCGCAATTGTGCTCAGCCGCCGTGGAAGCCACCATGACCTTGCTGAGCAAGCGAGGGGGTTTTCCGGTGTCTCCATGGGAGGAGCTGTCCGCCGCCTTCGACAGGGCACACCATCAATGCAGAAGCAAGCAAGATACGCCTACAGACACTTGCATCGCTGTTATCTTCAACAGCATTCTTGAGCGTCGGCGTTGCTTCGCCAATGTTATGGACGTCTCTCTGCGTTTGGACCCTTCTGCTCTGGACCCTCGTAAAGCGCGGTGGATCTGAGTTTCTTTCGTGTTGAGACGGCTCTGACGCCGCTCAGCCTTATCGCACTAGCGTCGGACACTCCGTGAGAATTCAATAGCGTGTTTGAGTCCCAATCTCAGCCAAGCACATGTCACAAAACGCCATGTGGCACGGGACATCATGTCTCAACCTACGTTGTGGATGCCCAATGCATACTCCACTCCAGTCTCTCCGCTATCTTTTAAATCATGCTGAGCTACGAAGACCAAAGAGGGGACCGTAGTAAGTGCTCGCTTGGAATGATGTTTCCTCGTCCTCCACAATTTTGACAAGCATCTGACTTCATGTAGCATGGTCCTCCCTGGTACCGGACCGATGGCGGCATATGGTTTGTTATCGAGATTTAAACTCAAACATATCACGTTAGGGATGACGAAGCGCCATGGCTGGACAAGGCTTAAGCAGAGTCGATATGGCTGACTATGGCTGACGTTGTTGTGAAGTCTTAACCGGCATGCTTCGGCTGGACTTGATCACCCTCCGGCGCCATTAACATTTGGAGCGCTGTACCAACATTCACCATCGATGGACAACATCTTCAACCCCGCAAACACCCTGATTCTTGTCCAGACAATATGACCTGATGCGACCCACAAATCTCGCAACGTGATGAGAGTAGGAATGAGCGGGTCAGGCTACCGTGCGGCAAGCGATCTAACAAGTATTGACGGATGTACAGCGGCAGACACACCTCAGCCCGCGTGGGTTCTGCTGTGTCCTCTCGCGCTGCAAGGAAGCAATCTCGCCCTGCATACGACATCTCATCCCCGTCACCAAGCTCAAAAGACATCTTGGAAACATCTCCGCCGGCTCAATCCTCGATGGAACGTGTCGAAAAATCAAGGTAGGGTGCTATTGCTTTTTCGACCCTGCCTTCGTACAGCACGCTACGACCTGCGCCCACTTGCTTAAGCTGTTATTGCATGATGCTCGTGATCGCTAAACTATGATGGGATCCATGTCGGATGATAACAAACTCGAACGAAGGCACTGCCGATGTCGCACATATCCTGCTGACGATATCGAACATCGGCTGCCGCCTGTACTGAGCGAGTACGGGCCAAGCCTAGCGTCTCTCAATCAATGTGAATAACGATCTGTGCAGCTCAGCATTTTCTCGGACAATAACAAGAGTCAATTTGGAGGACCAACACAGCAGACACGAATGCGGACAAGTCAGCCTGTTGTTCTGGGGAGGTCCAGAACGTCCCCATCACCCTTCTCCGCAGCTTTCCTCCAGTGGTGTTCTTGCATGCCCCAAGAAATGTCCTCATCATCGTAATGATCTTCAGGAACAGAGCTGAGGAACGAACCCAATCAACCCCTGATAACCCACCTTTCCTTGGGGTACTCAGCTTGGATGAACCATGCCATTGCAAGCTCGAACATGGCGATCTCGAACATTCTGTGCAGCTTTTGCGTACGAGCACGTCCGCCAGCTATACACCCTGAGTCCAATGCTCCGAGTACCATCACAGATGCAGGGCGCAGAGACGGCAGTGCATACCACCGGCCAAGAGCGACAGATGAGTACAACGCATAGGCGGTCATGCTCAATCTACAGGTTGCGGAAAAGAACATGGACGGCTCAGCAACGTCCGAAGTGCATAACAACAGATTCCGACATCCTGCCCTGTCGACGCTACATATCTGTGAGCTCTCGACTTGGAAGAACCCGTTCGTCGGTAGTGTAATCAGCCACTCGGTGCCTCCCTTCCGCCAACGGTACTGTTCCGCTCCGCCCAAGAGGCTTCGTATTCGACGAATCCAGAATAATTCAGCCACCGAGAACAGCTGCAGAGCTTCGGGCCACTGTAGCCTCTGTGCTTGATCTCAACGACAGGCGCCGCGTTCTCCAAGCTATCACTTCGGCTCATTTGAGACATCACGAATCCACAGCATGAGACGTTCAGAACTTCCTGACCACTCAGCCCCGAGATATTCAGCAGGAGTCAGGAAGCCATTTCCAATAATGTACCCAGCACGTTCTTCAAGCATCCAGCCAAGACCGCAGGTACCAGCATGCAGCCTGCAGCATCAACAGCGATACAGTGGTCAGTAAGCAAGACTCAGGAGCAATGCATATGAGAGCGCCGACAAGTCTATCCGCTCGTCACGGTCCGGTACACAATCGAGTCTCGCATCAACACGGCCTATCCGGGTTTAGAATGATAAGCAGTGCAGTACTAAGGAATAGCCTTCCTCCTTCATACAGAGCGAAGCTGAAGTTGTCGCTGCTGTGCCGCAACTGGTGGACAAACAACGCCCGAACAGCTCTGTCTCTCCCGCGTACAATGGTCTAAACCGGCAGACCAGCTTTTAAATCATCGTCTCGGCCTCCAGCCATTTCTTCCTATCCACAAGGTTGGTCGAGCTTGCACGGGCATTCTCGATGAGAAAGTCTAGCCCGCAGCTTCTTATCACTGCCTTTGACCACCTCATCTGCTACATCCGACTCCTCATGACAAGGGACTTCCTCCGTCTCACACGCGATGACGCCTCCAATGACCCGTACACAGTTGTCGTTTTCGATGGGTATCTCGATGATCCAATCCTTATTGACTATTTCCCCCAGTACAAGCAAGTCGGTGAAAACGGCAAGCAGGCGAGCTGCTCGAGTCGAAGGCGCCAACAGACGACCAAAGGTCCCAGCGCCGCTTGGTGTATGAAAGGAAGAATGCCCAAGCTGTTCCCTATCCCCAGCGGGGTAACAGCACTATAATCTCGGTGACCATTGCTCATTATCGTAGTAGAGCTCATTGACGATTGCCGATTGTCGATTGTTAGGTCCGAGGTACTATTACGACGATGTTCAGGAAAGTTCTACACAACTGCGTCGACTGTCCAGGACCTTTGTCTTCGACGCCTCTCGGTCATGCGAACATTTCTCATAATTTCGCTCAGCCAATATCGGTTTGCATGCCCTTCAGCATCCACATTACCGCTTCTAAGCGGGTGCCCCTTTCTTATTTTCTTGCTTAATACTCCCCTCCTCTATTTCATCTCCGTCGACTTTCCACTTAGAAGGCATCCGAGTACTCTTCATCTCAGCTCCATCTTCGGCTCTTCGAAACACATCCATGACTCAGCACAACTAACGCCACGACTCCCAACTATAACTCGTGTCCAAAAACTCATCACCATCTCTTGTGTAATGAGGTGAGTCTCAAGCCCACTGGTCCGCTTGATGCATCGTAAGTTCGCGGATGCTATGACATGGATGTTGGTTACTAGGACCGCTACTACCACTACTGCCATACGCAGACCTCGAGGTGTGATCATCATTCCTATCAACGACTACTGGTAGAACAAAACAGGTGGTTGTCTATCGTCTTCCGATATTACCGAACCGAAACGCAGAAGCCTTCTAGGTTCGCACCGTGCTGACGATGAGCTATTCGAGCCGCTGTTCTGCGTCGGAGTCATGCTGTCTGCAATCGCTCGAGAAAAGCACGCTCGTTGCCTCCTGCTCGGGGCTCACTTGTGTTTAATGTTATCGGAGACTCGCATGAGCCGAGTATCTACACTATGGCGGTGGTATATACGAGGAGGGGTATTACTCCTTGGCCATTCGTTTTCACGAGGGTGGGGGCGACCGCGGCGAAGTTGTTGGTTCGATGTGGTGATCACAGATGGAGCGATACTATCCAAACATTTGCACACGCTGGAGCGACGGCGGGGTAGTCGTTCCGCGGATGATATGTTCGACACCGAGTATATTGTCACTGTAAATTAACGACTATGGGTTCTCCTTGAACTCTTACATTCTTGACCCCAGCCCGTGGAGTTGTTCTTGAATAAGCTAGGTTTCTTGAAAAAACTGAACGTCGTCTCAGTAGAGTCGGTTTGTCTGGTTGTACTGTCTCGCGGATCGCATGCCAGTAGTGCAGGTAGCTCACTCAATCTTATACCATTCAGCATTCTCGATTCCCAAAGCATGATCGAACAAGTAGACCGTGATGCACCGGACGGGTATCTTATACTCGATTCGTTCATATCCTCGGCCGGTCTGATGCCCTCATCGGTTGTAAGACGTGACATCTTGCCACCTCTCGGATGACCACGCGATCAAGGGAGCCTTCCGTACGAGGCGCGAAGGGCAGTTATCAGCAGCTGATCGGTCTCAGGCACGCCTTCTCGTCATGTGCGAGTGTTCCGCTGGCGGTCGAGGAGACCGTCACGCGTGCAACCTTGTCCCTTTTCCTCTCACTGTGCCCCCATTTCTTCCGGTAGATCATCTCGAGCCGGCCCCTTTTGCTTGTCGACGAATAACATAGTGTGCTCGCGACTTTGTCTGGTTCCAGCTTTCTCCTCTTGATATATTCCCGCTGGCGTATTGGGTGTGTCGATAAGTTCGGTTTGGTGCGTGGTGCGACCCGACCCTTTTCGTTTCGTTCTATTGCTGATCGGTTGGGCAAAGATGTTGTGCCGGTGAACAATGGATGTCGAACTCGATGGAGTCTTTCGACCTCGTGCGTCACTTCTCGGCGGCCTATTGTACTCAAAAGACCCTGCTGTGGTCGAGAGCCTGTGTGGTCGAGCTTTCCATCTGCGTAAGTCCTTTCTCGGGTTCGTGGTTGTCGTTGGTTCGGTATCGAGAGTTCTCTCATGTCGATCGATCACTTCGGCTTCCGCCCGTACGAGAACGTGACCTCCTGATACGCTCTGGCCTTAGGATCCCTGACAGCCAACCTCATCTCAGCAAGGAAGACCTGTGCCCTCTCGCGTGACCACTTTCCAGCTTGGGTGAAGAGCCTCATACCATACGCTTCGACATTATCGAGCAATCGAACCTGATTCATGAGGCCGATTTCGCGTAGTTTGGGATCTGCGTGCCAGCCGCCGATTGGCCAGATGAACTTCTTTTCCTGGATTTCAACAAAGTTGGCGCTGCGGAGAAAGGCAGATGTGTGTGCGTAGACATCGAATGGTTTCCCCCATGGACGGCTGAGGGTGGTGAAGGTTCGTCCCCAGGTGGTGAAGAAGTGGGTGTCGGTCACGGAGCCGTCGTCGGATTTCTGATTAGGTCAGTCAGGTGCCCCATGCCTCGATTGCAGACGTAGTAGCAACAAGCCGACGCGTGAATGTATGGAATGCGTAAGATCTGCAGGAATGACTGCAAGGGTACGAGCGATGAAATTGCTTACCGGCCAGAAATTGTGATCAACAAGCTCCACTATACCACCAGGTTTGCAGCATCTAAATGCTTCCTTCATGAATTTGGCCCAGTCGCGTATGCTTCCCTGTAAATCACGAATGTGAATGTAGTCAAAGTGGTTATCTGGCCAGGTCCAATCCATCTCGCAGTCGTCAATCTCAAAGATACAGTTGGGCGGAATCAGTTCTGGTTGTATGGGACTGAGGTCGGTGCCAAGGACCTGTGCATTTGGGTGCGCGTCTCCCATCTCAATGGCCCAAATGCCGGTCCCCGTGCCAATGTCAAGAATCTGCTGCGGTCTGGAGACTGGTGCAAAGTGTAGGGAACCTAATGTCATGCTGTAGATGGCGTGTGTGAGGTCCTGCCCGTCGTTTGCAGACTCGTCATTTGGTCCCTGAACATGATTAGTAAAGCGAGTGGCTCAGGTGACAGTGGCACAAACCCAATAGGCGCCATCTTTGTAAGCATGATAACGCCGACCATTTTCGGTTTTGTAATTGGTGATGTATGTGTCAAGACTTGCCGAATCTTTGTATTCTTGCTCGGTAAGTTGGGTGCTGGTTGGTGAAGGCGCAGATGGCGAAGGAGTAGGAGGCGCCATAAAAATTAAGCAGTCGGGGTGGTATGTCAATTGCCGTACCCAGCGACGAGGGCAGGAGCGAACCACACCGCTGGGTTATCGAACAGAGGTGATAATATTATTTGTTATGAAGAACAAGACTCTTTTGGAATTCAACATCCGAGCTGACGGGTTACCAAGCCGAATAATTATTGGCTGGAGTGGTGGTAGTGTCGTTAACAGGCAGTGATGTTCGTCGGTTCTGCAACAATAATCGGGTCAGGTTTGTTGGTTCGTCCCAGCAGAGCGGTTCCGCTAGTAACTAAGGTAAGCACCACCGGAGTTGAGTTGTTTGAATCCAGGTTCAAGGTTCTTCGGGAATTTGATCGTGGGAATGTAAGAATGACTATTCGCTTGCAATGGCATCGTATGTCGACAATTGGAAAGGTACATGCACACTGGTATCGGCTGGTGACTGCAGCGTGGCGGACGGCTGGCGGATGATGGACAGGGCCGAGTGTATCACACTTCATTGACAGGAAAAAGGAAACAAAGATGCGTGGGACAGTGGGTGCAAAGCGCTGTAATGGATGTTCGGCGGTGAAGTGGCGAAGAGGTTGCCAACAAGACACTCCACAATGCATCATCGAGTTAGATGAAATGTGACCATACACAGGTCGAGCAATTAAGAGGATACAGTAGCCTAGAATCCACCTACGCTTAGAGCAGTCAGTAGCGAATGTTGTAAATGAAAATGGAGGCATGTCTCACAGTCGATTGACAAAGACTTGGGCAAGAAGAGGCGTATTTCCGCAGAAGCAAGTGGACAGATGCAGGCCCAGACAGCGCACAGCGCGGCAGGTTACCTGCATGTCATATCGGACCCGACGGTCTGGCAGAACGGAATAGATTAGAACATGCGAGATGCGCCGACGTGGAGCTTGAGGCGCTTCGAGATTGGAAGAAGAGCAGGTCCAGCCGAGAATGTGGCCTCTTATGTGGAAAGGTGACGATATGATTGACTCGAGGGGAGCCAGGTGACTGTTCGATGGTGTCGTAGCAAACAACCAAGCGGAGATTATGTGCAAGGTTCAGGTCCAAAGGTCAGAAGGTAGCGAGCGGTATGACAGAAATGGCTGGACTGGTCTTACCTCGGAGCCAACCTGCTGGATCCGAAGCACATGGCTGCTGTTGGATATCCGGGAACTGTGCATGATTTGACCTCCTTTTGGGTATCGATCAGCGGTGAAGAGGATGGAGCTGCTTCCGTACCAAAGAATTTGACATGCGGAAATTCAATTCATGGTACGACTTTCTTCCCTTGTGGGGCAAGCAGCGGCAGACAGCAGGTAGCACCTGCCATGTCACGTTGTTCGTGTCCGACATGATGGTAAAGGTGCGGCGCGAGCCTTAACCAACCATTGATCGCACCTGCCTACTGTACTTACATAGACCACTACGAACCGTGGTTCATGCTCCAATATTCATCTCATCAACGTGACTACACGGGGCCATCACCTCGCGCTTCTTCGCTCAACTCTCTACACCGACTCCTCTTTGAGCCGGAAAAAAGAAAAGGATTACCTCATGCTTGCTACAAGATGCAGTGGAGAAACCGTTGTCCGATGTTGTATGTTTCAATAACTGCACTCCACCTCACACATCAGACCGAAGAGCTCCCTGCGTTTACGTACAGTACAAGGTGTACATCTTACTAGCTGGCAGTCGACGGAGCGAATCTGTGTGAGAGGCAAGCAGCTATGTTGGCGAGTATCACTTTCGTACATACCCTAGTCGAGATATTGATTGCACTCAGACTCGCTTTTTTGATATCAGACCACATCTCACATCTCACACAAGCAAGTCTAGACGAGCACAAAAAGCCATGAGACACACAGTCCACCACCAGAGTGCCAATGCCGCGCATCCGGGCCGGACAGATTTCCAATGATTACATATGCGATAGGCACAGTCCTCTTTCTTCCTATCCTTGCATATCCACAGACTACAGTAGCGCCGCGTGCAACCGCACACCGTACCGAATATGCACAAATCCCAGTCCGGCGTCTCGGATCTGTCATACCACACTCGACACACGTGTGCTGATCGTCGCTGTCGTCGTGAAACCAATCCTTCTGAAGGATGCTTGCATTGCTGTCGCTGAAGATACAAGCGAACAGATGACTAATCTGCATACAAGCGAGGAGTCTCGCGCTGTCATGGAAGGAAGGTCGCATCACGTCAGTGCTGCAGAAGCAACCTGGAGCACCACCAAGCTATCCATTTATACTGCACTGCAAGAGCAGTTCGTAGAGGTAGTAACCGTACATTGTGAAAGACTCGTGTCATCACTTCATCAACTTATCAACAGCCCAGCCAACATTGAGCCCTCTCAAATCACCATAATGCTGGCCAACACCAAGGAACACAACCGGAATGCCCGTCGCATGCACCATACTGACCAACGTGCCCACCATATCACCGACCGTATCACACTTACTGATAATAAACCCATCAAGCCCCCTTCCCCGTCCCTTAGTATCCACAAACTGCGCGCTGAAATTCCTCGCCTGCGCCACACTGTCGCTGCCGACCAACGCCTCGCCGACCATGAAGATCTTGTCCGGGTTAGCGAGCTGTCCGAATTTCGTCAAAGAGCTCATGAGTCGCGTGTCGTTGTGTCGCCGGCCCGCGGTGTCGATGAGCACGACGTCGAAGAGCATCACGTCGTTCTTGCCCGAGGGCCCCGCCGCGCCGGTCGCGTGCGTCACGGCGTCGCGCGCGATCACCGCCGCGTCTTTGCCGTAGCCTTTTTCGAAAATCTCCACGGTGCCGACGTTCTCGCGGCGCGATAGCTCCGATAGGTTGCGGACGTGCACGCGTAGTTGCTCGACGGCGCCAGAGCGGAAGGTGTCGGCGGCGCAGATCAGGACGCGGAAGTTGTTCTGGAGCAGAAAGTAGGCTAGTTTGGACAGGTTGGTGGATTTGCCGACGCCGTTCACGCCGACGATGGAGATGACATAGGGCCGTGGACTGCTGGGTGAGTTGATGGTTGAGGTTATGGCGCGAAGGAGGTCGAGGGAGGTTGTTGGTGTGAGCATGCGGGTTAGTGCTTTGGTCATTGACTCGCGCATTGTGCTTTCGATGCCTGAGGGTGTTAGCTTGATCGTTGTTTGATATGGAGTTGTACATACTGGTGAAGTTGCCCGTCTTGGTACCAATCAGATCCCTCTCGACACTCTCACAAAGCCTTACCGCAGCTTCTCTCGCGACGTTCTTCTTCAATAGATGATCCTCCAGGTTTATGAGCGGCGTCACGAGGTCCTCTTTCGTCAAGGTCTTTCCTCCGACAATGTTCTTGAAGTAGCCGCTGAATGCTCCAAAGCCTCGTCCCATCAGACCCTTGTCTTCCTGAGTTTGTACGTCTTTTGCCCTGCTCTCCGCCAAAATCGCATTGACCTCGTCGTCCAAATCCTTCAGCACAAATTCTCCCTTGCCGGTTCTGTTTCCCATGTCTGCCGCCTTGACATCCTCCATCTGTGACATGTCTTCCTCTCCTCCATCAACATCTTGCTGCGAATAGTCCAGTTGGGTATCATCTTCCTCTGTCGCAAAACCTTCTGCATCCCACTTTCTCCTCACCTTACCGGACACTTTTCTTGCATTCGCCGGTCGCCTCTCTCTTGATGATTCGTCCGCCGAGGACACTGGACCAGACGCGCTTGCCAGCTTACGCGCTCTTCGCGAGCCCTTTCCTCCAGGACCGGCCTTCGCGGTAAGCAGTTGGCTTTGGCTGATGGCGGGCGAAGCGGGTCTAGATGTGTCTGGTGTAGCTATCGGTGTGGCTTCCACCGAGGCATCCTGAATCGCGACCTGCCTGGTAGGCTTCTTGAGGCCTGGTACAGGCGGTGGAGGGGGCTCATCGAATCCATTTTCTTCGTTCGTCGAGCTTGGCGGGGTGAGCTCTACCGCCGAGACAGACTCGCTTTCTGATACCGCGGCGCTCTGTTCACTCGAAGTCTTGTCAAGTTTGGTGACCAGCGCGTCGAATGTAGGGCCAAATCCTGAACAGTCTGTCCTGCCTGCTTCCTCAGCTCTTTACCAAATTCCTTGATGAACAGCCCGCGCACTACATCCAAGAGATTGTCTACCCAGTTCAGGTGTAGTATTGACTGATATGCGGCAACAAAGATCAGTCCAAGGTCTTTCGCAGTCGTCCATTTCAGTGTGTATTTCTCTTTCCGGTATGGCGGGTTACGAGATGCGCGGTTGTCGTCTCCCGTTTTCGTGCCAGACGGGACTTTCTCCTCAATGAAGACATCGTTGATCAGAGCGTTGACTATATTCGAGCTCACTGGCACATAGTGCTTGCTGAAGAGGACAACACCGGAAGTTGTCAAGATCTCAAAAGAGTCCAGCATCGTGTGGGCGTCGAAGTCGAGTCGACGGTAGTTCAGAGAGCCGCCTAGTTATGTTCTCGTCGTTGCTGTACAGGATCGTAAAGTGCTGAACGTCAAAGTGCTCGAAAGGCTGGAGGGTTGCACGTGCGATTTGAATGCAAGAAACAGCAAGATAAGTTGACGCACAATTGAAGATGGGATGCACAATGACGGCGGGGAAAGCTGAAAGGCATATAGTAAGTACATGCATATACTGCGGGGACCGTGCACAAAGGTGCTCACTCAATGCTACAATTCATGCTCTTTACATAATTCTGGCAACAAGCGAGTTCCTCCAGTCCAACCGATAGCACCATACAAGCAATCGTTACTTTCAAAAATCTGCTATTTTGACCAAGGTAACGAGCGTTGACGCATATTGCTACCCATATCTCGCGTTCATCAGCGACTCGGCAAAGCTTCCCCATCGAGCATCAGGGACATAACAGGCAACTTCAACCCTGGAGTGAGCTTCTGGCTTCAGGCTTCTGGCAACGTCGACTTTCTGTTGACAGTCGCATCAAACACGACATACACCTTCGACACACTCAAATCACGTCCAAAATGCAGCGACCGACCTACGCCAGCATACCGCCGGCTCAATCGCCTCCTCTGCACCACCCAGTTCCACAGCACGTGTCCACAGTGCCGCAGCTACGCTCCCCTCCACCACCTACATCTTCGCAACCACAAGCAGGAGGATATGGCTACGCACCACAACCCGGCGCGCAACAACCCGGCATGGCAGGCTATAACTCAGTGCACCCGGCTTTCGGGGGTTTCATGACGGATCCGACCGCGCAGATGGGGTTCCAAGTCGGCAAGACAGCGCTGGACGCGGGACAACAGTACATGGAGCAGAACGTAGGTCTACCTCTTTCGAGCCATTCTCTCGTCCCTTCCCTTCTCTCCCCTCTTCAGTTTCTGTCAGCGTACTGATCACAACCTCAGTTCAACCGCTACGTAAACGTCAGCGCACTCAAACACTACTTCAACGTCAGCAACAGCTACGTGGTGAACAAACTCTTCATCGTGCTCTTCCCATGGCGCCACCGTCCCTGGTCGCGCCAACAAGCGGGCATGAACGCCAGCAGCGGCCCGGTCTTCCTGCCTCCCCGCGAAGACATCAACAGCCCCGACATGTACATCCCGGTCATGGCGTTCGTCACGTATATCCTGCTTTCCACCCTTCTCGCTGGATTACGAGGCGCTTTCCGCCCTGAGTTGCTGGGCCTGACGGCTACGAATGCGTTTGCGGTCGTTGTTATTGAGTTGTTGCTGCTGAAGCTCGGCACGTATCTGCTTAATATCAGTAATGAGAGTCAGTGGCTGGATCTGGTTGCGTATAGTGGGTATAAGTTTGTCGGTGTTATTGCGACGGTTGCGGTTGCGGGTGTCTTTTCTGGTGGAAGGGGCACTGGTGGCTGGATTGGTTGGGCTGTGTTTGGCTACACGTTCATGGCGAATGCGTTCTTCTTGGTATGTTGAGCACGATTGCTTAAGATTGAAATGGTCAATTGCTAATTTGCGACAGCTGAGATCGCTCAAATATGTTCTGCTGCCGGAAACAGCCACGTCGGGTCCGCAGATGCAGACAATTGCGCGCTCGCAGAAGAACCGCCGGACACAGTTCTTGTTCGTCTACTCGTATGTTGTGCAGCTGGCTTTCATGTGGTGGTTGACGAGTTTGGAGTCGTTGCCTGTGGCCAAGGTCACTGCATCTCGCTAATGGAAGACATAATAAGGTAGTCTAGAAAAGCATATTCAATCTTCACAACTCCGCAATCAAATCATCATAGGCTCGAACGCGCGATTCGATTAAAGTATTATGATCATTACTCATTAATTATTTACAACAGATCAGACAACCATGCGCTCGTCGGTAGCGATAAGGTCGCAACCCGTAACAAAGTCCAGTTCAGGAATCGACATCCTCCTCGGCGCCGCCATCAATTGTGCCGCCCTAGCCTTCTCCCACCCCTCCGGTCTCGACATTTGCTTGTCCCACGCCAGCTCATCGTCAGGAGTATTGACATTCCGACCGAATAGACTCACAGGCTGCACAGGCAGCACGCCCAACGCCGAAGGATCCCGAAAGTCACTGTTAGTACGCTGCGCCATCAGCGGTCCACTCAGTCTCGGCGAGAGCAAGTCGTTTGAGACCCGCGTACTCGTCTTTCCCAACATCGGGTTTTGGCTACTCCCCGCGCCGTCGAGGTAGTGACCGCGTTGTCGGTCGCTCGTCTGCTGCGCCAGACCGCTGATGCCGCCGGTGCGGAAGCGACGAATAAAGATACGCAAGCAAGGCGTCGTCGCCAGGATCAGCGAGTAGGAAATCAGTACTTGCTGCCAGATGAGGTTGGGGATGACGCCGATGTTGTCGCGGCCGCTGTGCAGGAAGGCGATGAGGGAGCGGGTGTAGAGCACGCAGAACGGCATCAGTGTCAGCCGGAACCCGAAGCCGAGGAATACCATGAAGCGGTGCTTTCTGTTGAGCTTGATGCTCAGGCAGATCCAGATGGGCACCGCGGTGATGATGACTTCTTGGATCAGATCGATCAGTTGCAGCCCGATGACGCGGTTTTCCAGCCCGATCACTTTGCATGCTGCGTGGGGCTCACCGTCGAGGAATTTGTAGGGGTAGCAGGCTCCGGTGATAACGGCGGGCGAGACGAATGCGAGGATGCCGATGATGTAGATGCAGATTTGGATCGCCCAATACTGAATTCTCATGTCGATCGGGATCATACGTTTGACAAAGAACAGCACCGAGATCTTGGATAACCCTAGCGCCCAGTAGAGGAAGAATCGGCATGTAAAGACGAGCTTGAGAGAGGGTCAGTAAAGAATCGGGTGATGCATTTGATAGACATACGTCTGATATAACCTCATATCTCCTTCCATCGACAAGGCCAGCAGTCTTGCCCAGACCCAAGCTCAGTGCCACCCAGAGGCAGATCTGAATGATGAAAGATACGACCTGGGATTGTCAGGACATCGCGAGTGACAATTTGACGCAAGTTACGCACATATGCAGCCAGCAGTACCCAGTCACAGACTCCGAAGCAGCCCCATTTGATGGCTCCACGAATCATAAGGATGAGTACGGAGTAGAGAGTCGCGAGTATGCTGATAGCCCAGAGCCATGATTGTTCCGACACTCCAGGTATGTCCTCCACGAATCTATGGCCTTGAATGACAAAGTCATGTCTGTCGAAAGGCGATGCCATTATGGTGCAAGGATGTATTGCATGGGAAGATGAAGCGGAGAATGTGAAGAAGTTCGGAAGCCAGGTGGTGATAGTCCCGGAAAATGTCTCCAGCCCTAGGCTAATGTCATGTCAAGATCCCCAGGAACAAATAAGAAGCCGTTGACAGGTGTCTCAATCGTAGCGATAAAGTGTGAATTGACTCGTACGTGCATTCTTAGGTGTAACGTTGGGCGACAGATTGTTACGAGAAGGTCTGGAAGTCAAATAGACGGAGAAATGCCCGAGCGAGATGAACATGTCACCGGTTTTCCATCTCTTCTGCCGCAGCATAGGGTTGTGTTTCACTTACCTTCCATATACTTGCAGAGAGCGGACGCTTTCCGTTCAATCGGCCAGTCAGCTTGGCAAGCGAGCATATCCCCGTTCGAGCGTTTATTGCAGGATGAAGCTGCTATCTAATGGTTCGGGCATTACCTACTGTGAGATACAATCCAGAAAACGATAGACGTTGGGCGATGCTGGTGTTCAGTTCTCGGACAGAGCGAGTGTCTAACGGTCGCTGTGAAGTGATCCGGGGATGCCTGTCTGAGTCATTCAGTCACTCTGTGGTTCTAGGCCATCCGTGTCCTGATGGGGTTCTGATGCCTGTCGAGATGTCATATTAGACACGAGAGAGCACAAGGTCAGATGAAGACGATGACAAGGTAATGTACGAAGTGCAGTGAGCCGAGAGACTCTCCAACTAAGGTAGGTACAGGATATAATGGAAGTAGAAGGAAATGCGCGGTCTTCAGCCACGCGCCACCAAGGCAAGTTCCGGATCACTCAGGCAGCCCTTGCCGGAAGCTTATCGTTCAACTCCCCAATTTCAACCGGCCCAGCCATCACCGGTCCGATGCCTTGCCTGACGACTGGAGTCTGGATATCATCTTCTGCCCGCTCTATTGGTAGGAGATCTGTATGACCGCATCGTGAGACAGCTATACTCCTATTACATGTCACCGTCAAGCCTTCTGTCGCAAATATGAAGCCTCCTACGTACACAACAGATACAGCAAGGCACCAAGATGTATTCTGCTACCTAGTTGTGGCTTCACGTCACTCACCCAGTACTCGACGATAGACACATTTGACCAGAGGACAGTCGGTAAGTAAATCGTCGTGCGATCTGTGACCCAAGCCACGAGCAGGTAGGCAGACAAGCAGAACTGAAAATGACGAGCCACGGTGGTTGGCGGTACAATGGAACCCCAAGACGATAGACGCCGTTGAGAACGACTCAATCTTGCACGCGGCAAGACCATAAGTCTGGTATGCTTACAGTACAGCTGAGAAACGACAAACGTCCAACATCCAACCGTCGCTTCATTGGCTCGAACTCAAGAACCTTGTCTTGTGTACTCCGAACAATCGCTCATGAAGCGGCTACTGCAGGTGTTCTGTCGAGCGTAATTCTCGCCGTCAAACCACCAAGTGTCGAACATTCCACTGGCTACATGAGACGACTACAATGGAGGGCCTCAAAACAACAACAACAATTGTCCTCGATGACAAGGCTTTCGATCAGCTGGAGACGGCTTACGAGCGCCACACGGAGCGCATCTCCAGGTCCTCGGAGGGCTCCAGGGACCGACGAGACATGGCACGAATGGGTCGCAGAGTCGAGTTAAAGCGCTGCTTCGACATGTTCACCAGCATAGGATATGCGGCCGTCGTCAGCAGTTCGTGGGAGATTAGCATGGTCAGCGTGATGTACTCGATCATCAATGGTGGACTCGCCGGTACTTTCTGGATCTTCATCGTTGCGGCATCTGGCATGTTTGCCACGACTCTATCTATGGCTGAGATGGCTTCGATGGCACCTACCGAGGGTGCGCAGTATCACTGGGTGTCGGAACTTGCTCCTCGCCGGATTCAAAAGTTCTTGTCTTTCCTTGTTGGTGAGTAAAATAAGATTGTCACCACTTGCCGAGGATCACTGTGCTTACGGTTGTTGTTTAGGATACCTTAGTGTCTTGGGTTGGCATGGCCTTTTCTCTCTGGCTGTTTACATCACAGTACGACAATTCCAAGTCATGATATCCCTGAGCCAACTGGACTATCAACCGAAGATGTGGCATGTGGTGTGTCTCGCGATACCGACCATCATGGTAGCTATGTTCAGCAATCTCTTCGTGTTGAAAAGGCTGCCATGGATCGAAGGTGTGCTGTTTCTATTACATGTAGGCGGCTTCTGTTTCGTCGTTGTCGTCGTTTGGGTCATGGGCCCACGCGAAAATGCCGCAGTTGTCTTTACACAGTTCTCGGCCGCCTCCGGATGGGGCGATATCAACCTAGGACTAGCATGTCTGATCGGTCTGGGACCTCCACTATCGATCCTCACAGGAGCAGACTCAGCATGCCACGTCGCGGAGGAGGTACGCAACGCAGCACGGGCAGTACCTCGCGCAATGGTCGCCACATCAATCATCAACTCGATCATGGGTCTAATAATCGTCTTGACGTTCATCTTCAACATCGGAAACATAGACTCGGTCCTCATCCCAGAGCACATCCTTTCGTACGTTTCGGTCTTTTACACCGCAACACAGTCGCTGGCGGCGACCTACTATTGCGTCTCCCTCATGGCAGTGCTGCTCTGCTTTTGCGCCATCAACCGCGCGACATCTGCTTCGCGCCAGCTGTACGCATTCGCTAGAGATGCGGGCCTGCCCTTCAGCAAATGGCTCTCTCACGTCGGTCCTGGTTCGGCGGTGCCGCGCAACAGCATCATGGCGACAGCGCTTCTGTCATCCCTGATTATCCTCGTGGTCATCGGCTCCGACGCAGCGTGGCAGTACATTTCAACGACAGCGACGAGTTGCATACTGCTGTCGTACTGGATCGCAGTCGCAGTCTTGCTCTGGCGTAAACTCTCGGGCGGAAGACTGCCTACTTCGCAGTACCACTTGGGCCGAGTCCGGGGTATCATCATCAACATATTTTCACTGGCGTTCCTGACCCTCGCCTTGGTCTTTTCCTTTTTCCCTACAAGGCCGTGGATGCAGGCCTCTGCCGTCAATTGGAATGTTGTGGTGGTGCCTGCAACGATCATCTTCTGCAGTGTCTACTATGCGTGTTACGGCAAACATCACTACAAGGCGCCTGTGGAGAAGGTGAAGAAGTAATGGGATCTGCTTGTGGGCTGTACATATATACACATAGACATATACATCGAAACGCTATACATTGTTCCTCTTACATCAGAACCTGAAAGCAATAAGCACTGTTCAAGATGTGTGGAGATATTGACAAACGGAATGTCGTATACCGATTCTAATTATATTTCTAAACGGTGCTTGACAATATATCTAGCGTGGGATGCATGTGAGACCCGCTCAATGCTGTGAAGAGAAACCGAAAATTAAGTATAACATCATAAAGCATAGAGCCCAGTCGACCATGAAGATCATTGTAGCGCATCATTTGGCCACATACAGTTCCAGACCAATATCATGTTCAGAGTTCCGGCTTTCGAAGCTCTCAACCATACATGAGCAATCTTGAACTTTGGCCAGTGAACAGACCAGTCGCTTGTCGTTGTACGGTAGCGAACTTGATGAAGCTGCACGTCTCGCTCTCGAGGTGGTTGAATAGAGCCGCAAGTGTCGGGAACCGTCTGCCACCACAGCTTCCACTCTGGTTCGGACAATGATAGAGCGGAGCTTGGTGTACTGGACTGGTGATGTGCTGTCGTAGACCTTGTGCAGTATCGAAACTGCGGTGACAGATGTAACATTCGTAACCTTGACCATTCCATGCGGAGCTTGGATCCCATCCTGCGGAGAGGCTCGAATCGTGCCAGCCAATGAGTTTCTCAGTAATAAAGGCGTTCGGTTCGCGTTGACTCACGATGCGGTGGACTAGAGCGCGGTTGAACCAACCTGCTTGAGGACAAGAGCCTGTTTCGACATGGTGTGATAGGCCGGAGGCGGTGGTGAAAGTCGTCTGGCAGAAGGGACAGGGGAGAGTAGAGCCTTGGTGGACGAGGCATACAAGGACGACATCTCGGAGCGTTCCGAAACAATGTGATGATTCCTGACGACGAAGACGATCAAGAGCCTGAGGCCGAGGATGCCTTGGTGTTTGCAGATAGCTACAGTGATGTAGATCCTGACGGGGACTTTCGGATGCCAGATGTCGTCAATGAGGATACCTCCGAAGACTCAAGTTTGGCAACGGCTATTACATCTGGACTCCACATACAGCTTCCAGAGACGCCAAACCCTTCAGTCCGACCAGCCATCCAGCCCACGGCCAGTGATCAAGCATGGGACTTTGGAGAAGTGCTCAAGAAGGTCTTGTCTAATCGCGGCGACCAGCTTCCAGAGACGACAAACTCTTCTATTCGACCAATCATCGAGCCCACATCCAATGATGGAGCATGGGGTTTCGAAGAAATATTCAGGAAAGTCTTGTTTAGTCACGGCGACCAGCAGGCGAGAGAGAACCAGAATGTCGACCCAGCACAGTCACAGGACATCCTCGTCTCGTCTCCTGCGCCGTCCATGGCCTCATTCAGTAGAGAAAACGACGAGCAACCACGTCCCTACTCGGTGAATGAGAATGACAGCCTGTATTACGTGACACCGCAGACATCAAAATCACCCGTGCCGATCATCACCACCCAGCAACCTCTCAGTCCCTTGACACGCAAGCGGCCGGTCTCACACGTCGATCCATCATCGTCTCCAGTCGAGAGTGTGTCCACCCGCAGGCGCAAGCGTACTGCCGCACACGACACTGTCATCGCTGACTTTTGCACCGGAATGCAAGAAGAAGAAGAAGAAGAAGAAGAAGAAGAGGAAGAGGACGACTATTCATTACTTCTGCACGAGGCCAATCAGCTCATGGACGATGGCGATGTCGATGATTACGACCCGGAGGCCGAGGTCAACCTTCCGCAAGACGAAGACGACGATGACGATGATGTGGTTACGAGGAGCAGCAGTCGCAGGACCAGTCGAGCAGACCGAGCCAATCGGCCACGGACATCAGATACGCCTCCATCACCGAACAGTGACAGTCGCGATGCGATCGTGAAGAGATTGTCAGACCTGTTCTTCATACCAGAAGACGACCTTTCCATCTTGACTGGCGGACCCACTGTATGTGGTCCTCACTCGATCGAAGTACAGTTAATAGACCTCCTCAACTTCCTTCCAGGGTCGAAGATCAGCTCTAACATCTTCGATGCATATCTTAGTATGTTCGAGGTACTTTTTCCTCAGACTCTCAGATGCCTAAGTGTTGAGGACGGCATGATCATCTGGGGTGAAGCATACAAGTGCAAGAGAAGAACCCACGATGACGCTATCTTTGCTCGTTCTGTCAAACTTCGGTCTCTTCTTGACATTACCAACAGCCAGCGAGTACTCGTCCCAATCACGAAGTCCGACAAATGGGCCATCATCCTCATCGACGCAAGTCGCGGTGTAGGGAACGTTTCTGTGCAACTGCTCATTTCTACAAATGCGTGGTGTAAGTCAAAACAGGCAGCAGCGATCCTCCGAAGCTTTATGGAAGTCGTCCAATATACTTTGACAGGGGAGACCGGTCAGATTAGCTCGACAGACGAGCTCTTCGAGGAAGTTGGCATGAACAGAAAGTCATTCGCGACCGACTCTTATGACGCGCCACTTATGCTAATGTTGATAACCGAGGCGGCGCTTCGAGGCATCCCACTGCCAGTATTCAGCTCGATCAGGCCGCGACGCCGTGACGTTCGTCGGCAGATGATCCTCAACCTGCTCGTCCTGTGCGGACCAAACGATCGGTGGTCGCTCGACATCAAGCCGCTGCTGCCCTTAGTGGGTATATCCACTGCCCAAGGAGGTCGCGCACGTGGTGGCACACGTTCCGGTAATGCCGCCCCCAATACCGAACCTGACGATGTGCCTGGTGATCGTCCAGATCATCTTCGGATCGAAACTCTAGTACACACGTCTCGCATTGGTAAGGATATGACCAATGATCTCCATCGTCCATGTGCGCATCGCAAGCATACTCGTAGCTGAACCTACTATCACAGGTCTCGCATTCGTACGGATAGAGGCAGTGATTCACTGCTGCCATGTGTTGATCGCGTGCATGAGGCGTACGAAAATTGCGTGAGCATGTGTCACATTCGTAGAGATGATGCCCCGTATCAGTCATGTGTTGAGTGCAGGCGGCAGCGCTGTAGAAGCAGCAAGTGCATGAGTCGCATTCGTACGAAATCTCGACGACGACGACGACTGGAGAGTTCGAGCCACAGATCGACAATTAAGATGGCAATGAAAGAGACGTTGCGTCTGGTCTCCTCAATGGATATGGCTGTCGCAACCAGACACGAGGCTCGGCACAGATCTGTGTCCGCGCCTGATAAGGACGTCAGAAGATGTTCACAAACGAGAGCTATCTGGAGGAGCATATATATATACGGCTAAAACTCGGGGCTAGGCCCTCGTCCCTTCCGTAAGGTATCAGTGTCTGTGCTCCTGCTTGGTATGGGGAAAATGCGGGTGAGCTCGAATAGGCGCACTATCCTAGGACAGTGGATGCTCGTAACTCGATGTCCCAAATTAGATCGGAGTGCTCTGCGGTGAACACTGGCTGGATTCATCATTCTTACTAGATCGTTGACATGGTCAGAGTCGAGAAGACGGTATGTTTGTGAATCTCAAATGCTTAGGATGAATTGGCGATTGCCCGGGATGGGGCCGGCAACGGAGAAGGAAGGGACGATCGAGTCAGGAAAGCGCGGCTTCTGTTTTTGATTTTGGGAAATATTTCATCGTGTGCAGGCATTGAACTCCCTCTGCAGCACACTGCCATCAAGTCAAACTCTCAGCCTCTTGCTCTCCTCTTCAAATACCGACATTGATTCTGAAACACTCATCAATCCACTGCTGTAACCCCAGCTCCTCGATCAACCACAGTCCCTCCAAAACATCGAGGGTGAAAGGGATCTTCGCCCCGAATCCGAATATCGGCAAACTGGCTTTGAGATTCGCGGCTCGTGCGAGTGCCCCGCTGCTCGCAAAGGCAAAGGTGACCTCGTCCACCTCCATCATGTCATCCACCAATTCCGCTTCGCGACTGTCTCTTATTTCACGACACCTTTCATCCACACCCGCAATTGAAGTCAATACACCTTACAGCGCCGAAAGACGTTCAACACCACAGGACGTCCTCGAACAAAAAGAACGCCAGTTCCGTCAAACTCCAAAGGACCAAACACCGCAAAAGATGTCGAACCAAGCTCCACACCCAGCTCTGCTCATTCCTGGGCCCATCGAATTCGATGATCAGGTCTTGCAGGCCATGAGCCACTATAGGTGCGCTTGAGCTTCAATCAGTTATACTACTCAATGGCGTGCTAACACTCCACAGCGAGTCGCATGTCAGCATGCCCTTCGTCAAGGTCTTTGGCGAGTGCTTGACCATGCTCCGCAAGCTCCTCCAAACCACCGACGCCTCCGCGCAACCCTTCATCATCAACGGTAGCGGTACCTTGGGCTGGGACCAGGTCGCCTCCAACTTGTCCGAGCCAGGCGACGACGTGCTGGTGCTGCACACCGGCTACTTTGCCGACAGCTTTGCCGACTGCTTCGAGGCCTACGGCAGCAAGGTGACACAGCTCAAGGCGCCAATTGGCGACCGCCCACAGCTCGACGCCGTCGAGAAGGCCCTGAAAGAGAAGAAGTACAAGCTCATCACCGTCACCCACGTCGACACCTCCACCGGTGTCCTCAGTGAGATCGAGGCCCTGTCCAAGCTCGTCCACAAGGTCAGCCCAGACACCCTCATCGTCGTCGACGGTGTCTGCAGTGTTGGCAGCGAGGAGATCCAGTTCGACAACTGGGGCCTCGACTGCGTCATCACCGCGTCGCAGAAGGGTATCGGTTGCCCAGCTGGTCTGAGCATCGTCATGGCCTCTGGCCGCGCCATCCAGGCCTTCAAGAACCGCAAGCAGCCACCAAACTCGTACTTTGCCTCGTGGAAGAACTGGATGCCTAGTAAGTTCCGCCCATCCACCTTGTGTCAGCAGGCCGCTAACAACTCGCAGTCATGCAAAACTACGAAGCAAAGAAACCATCTTACTTCGCCACTCCCTCGCCTCAACTGATCCACGCCCTGCACACAACCCTGACACAGATCCTGTCCGTGCCCCTCTCTTCACGCTTCGAGACCCACAAGGCTGCCTCGCAAAAGGTAAAACAAGCCGTCCGCGATATGGGTCTCTCGATCCTGGCAACAAAGCGCGAGAACGAAGCCAACGGTATGACAGCTATCTGGCTGCCCGAGGGGCTCACGCCACCAGAGATCCTGCCTAAGCTGATGGAGCGCGGCGTCGTCTTTGCCGGCGGTCTGCACAAGGAGGTCGCCACCCGCTACATTCGCTTCGGCCACATGGGTGTCTCGGTCACGGACCCAAAGAGAGATGATATTGATCGCGCGCTCAAGGCGCTCAAGGAGAGCCTGCAGGAGGTCCAGAAGGCCAAGTCGAAATGATTGACCGCTGTTGTCGTCAGGGGCTTTGTCCTCGGTTGTGTTTATTATGGTGCGGTTGTTGTGGGTCGCTGTCTGGGTGTCAAGGAGAAGGGGGTTGGGCGGTTTGTGTATGGGGACGAGGTGGAGGGACGCTGGGGCGATGAATGATTGTGATCGCTCTCCAGACTGGTTGAAGATTTGGGTGGACTATTCCTTTCGTGACGAAAAGCTAGGTCTTTTGTTGTATGGCTCGGAGAATGGAACGGTGGTGACACATACACGGCATAAAATAGCACGGCACAAGCCTCTACAAAGTATTCACCAATTGACCGCTCCCAGTCGAATGAGTCTCGACAGCCGTCTGATGGGTTACTCGACCTCCTCACAGCATTTATTTGGGAAGGCATTATTTGGGTATAATTCGTGAATTTATTCCTTAAGGTATTCTAATTCCACTATGTTGAGCTGGAACTCGGCTGTAACCCCCACTAAATACTACCGACATACAACCATGTGAGGGTGCCGTGTAGCACATCAGCACCCCATTGTTTTCAGAGTCCTGGATCATAGAACACTATGTTGAGCTGGAACTCGACTATCGACATACTATCGACATACAGCTATGTGAGGGTACTGTGTAGCACATCAGCACCCCATCGTTTCTGGTATCCCGGATGATTGCCCCGCTTCCATCAGACCAAGAGCCTCACTCTAATGTCGTACTCTCGAGTGTTGTGAATCAACTGTATGACGGTTCAGCTCTTTTGCGATTGGTGATCATCTGAGCTGGCCATTGGTGATTGTACTCTTCTGGTTATTCCGGCTAGTCGGTAGCTGGCCTCCGTGAAGTACTTAGGCGGTAAGCGCTCGTTCAGCTTATGAGTCTCAAGACTGAATGCTCCAAGCAGCTCGTTCAGAGCAGCCTTGTAGAACTCGAAGGTTTCCATCCTGTCGTCGAGGAGTGACTCTATACAGCGCTGCATGCAGCTCGGCGCAGTCGTCTTATCGCATACATGTTCGTCCCAGTCAGAACCTTCACGTGGCATCCACAGACGTCGACGTGCATCAGGACGCGACGACACACGCGCTTTGTATGGCGGGGTCTGCGACACGTTCCGCTCAATTATCACTCCCATCTCTCTGCCGCCCGTTGGTAGGCACACCCTGTCATTGAACGTCAACCCCACTGTGAAGCTGATGCATACCGTTCGGAGCGGATTCACGTGGATGGCTGCCTCCTGCTTCAAGAGCATACAGGACTTTTCTGTCAGTTGGCAAAAAGAGTGAAGGCATAGCTCCTGTGCTTCGAGCTCGATAGCGTTACTATCAAAGAGAAATTCCAGACTCTCCTTGCGTACCTGCGAGCTGACCTGGGTCAAGACTGGCAAGAAGTCGCGGAAGTTGTGGTCTCCCTCCGGCATGGCATAGCTGTATACCATCGTGCGTAGCTCCGCGGGTAATGACATGAACGGAAATGGTCGCTCTGCATGTTGAAGATCTTGCTCTACAAGAGCATTAATCATGATCTCTCTGACGTCGCCGAAGCCGCGGTCTTTGTACAGCTTGATGAGTTCATATGTTTCCAACCATGAATATTCCGCTCCAGCAGGTTCTGGACTCTGATGAGTGGGCCTTTCATCGTCGGAGTGCTCGACGAGTTCCATGGACAGACAAACACACTTGGCTGATCGCACCTCACGTTCTCCCTAAAAATTATAGACGGCTGTCTGAAGACTGAGGCAACTATCATATCACATTAATCTCTGTATATTTTGTAGATAGATCAATACTCACAGCGTTCTGTAGATGAAAGTGTAGATTTCTCGAGTCGAAGATTGTCCCCTAGGAAGATGACTTTGAAAGTGACTGTAGATTAATGGGATCCCCCACTAGGTACTGTAGGCAGCAATCGAGGCCGCAAACGCGCTAGAGTCACGTGAAATGTGGGGTGCAGCCTCACCGTATTATAATTGTTATCAGGTGAAGTTAACGATGAGTACCAGCTCGCTTGCCAAAGCGTCCACAGAGGAAGGTGGTTCATGCTTGGGCACAGATGGTGCGAACTATCAGTACTGTAGCATATTTATGAGAACATACATGACCTCAGACATTTCCCCATGTGTCAGCGAACATCCTTGGCAATCCGCTCGACAACAGCTCGTTTCATGCTTGCTCCCAAGTTCTGCTAAAGCGTCCCTTCAGTATCTGTTGGAGTTGCCATAGATCAACCTTCATCATGCGCACGTACGAAGAAGAGAAAGTAGAAGTTGCAAGCAGTAAATCCACTGGTCGGCCAAAGTCCCTAAGAAGGAAAAGAAAACACCACAAATTAGCAGATGCTGAGCTTGGAGGACGAGTACTAGGTCGAGGCCTGGAAACGCCCACAAATGTCTCTACCAAAGTCTCAAGAAAGCTGGAAGACCGCTCACGTTTCTTGGCTCTTCCTGCAGAGCTGCGCGACATGATCTATCATTTTGCGCTAACCCTATTCTTCCGCGAACCGGAAGGCGAATATCAAGTCGATATGGAGAAGTTTGTATGGAGATCACCACCTGATCCTGAGAAAGTCTTGATTGAAGGATCGAAACCCATTCTGCTACCAGCTCTGACTCGTGTAAGCTCGCAAGTCCGAAGGGAGAGTCTAGCAGTCTTTTTCGGACGTAATAATTTCCGCTTTATCTCGTGGAGAAACCTGGACGAGTTGCAGCTCATTTCTAATGGCCAAAAGTTCTCACGTTACGGCTATCACATGTTGAACATCCCGTCTGGATTGAGGCTAGCACATCCGTCATGGTCTGCTCATGCGGACCTTGTCCGCACGGTGATCCTAGAAATGCAGATATCGCTCGCTGAAAGACGTATGGTCGAAGGTCATGAATACGACAACGTGCGCCATTTCTTCCCAATGGATGTCACATTTAGACGCGACGTCAACGCCACACCACAGTATAGCGTGAGCGCGTCTCTGGCTCCTGAGAGTTCAAGGACGAAAGAGATGTGGCCCCCAAGCCTCGGAGACCACTCTCAAGACCAGATGAGGGAGGAGGAAGAAGCTGTAGCAGCATACCTCGGCAGTCTGGCGCAATCAATCATCGACAATACTCAAGACTCTTTCACATTCTCTGAGCAGAGCTTGCTCGCTTTCATGGACCGTATACCACTTACGCTCATATGGCACGGCTCGGAGTTGACGCACGACATAAAATGGACGCAGCTTCGTTATTCCAAGAGGCTGCAATCACTGCAATCCAATCATATTCAGCGGTTCTAGCTTCCCACGCGTGGCGGATCTTGCTTTGCTGAAAATCACAGGTCGCGAGGAGAACACTGGCAACAACACAGATGTTGCTACAGGAAATCCGTGCCTCATTTACTTCATATGCCTGCTATAACATTTCACCAAGAGTGAGGATGGCATTATTGATTAGAAGGGTCTGTAGACTACAGCTTTTCAACTAGATCCCTAATACTACTCAGTAATCCATCAGCCTGCTGAGACCCCTGGAAACAACCGTTTACTGGTTCTTGTGCCGGTCTTGGTCGCCTACATGTATGCTTCTTCAAGGTCCGTTGCTGCTGTCTACGAGTCTCAGGTTGTTAAAGTCGATCCAGATTGGCATTTTCGAGAGGAAGCGCGATACGCCCTCCTTTGAATAGTCGAATAAGACTTGGCTGTCATTGACAATCAAGAATGCACTGCGCGCCAGATGTGTACCCAGTCTTTCCACTTCCTCCCTCGTGATTGGCCAGTTGAAGTAGGATAGCTCGGCACCGACGCGATATTGCGGCAAAGATCCCATGTTGCGACTGATTGTGAGAGAACATGCGACTAGTGGGTTTGGAATGACCGCATGTGTATTTTTTAGTCTGAATCTCATGAGGACCGCGAGTCGACGGACGAGATGTGAATGAGTGAACATGTCCAGTAGCACCCTGTAGGGACCACCACTGAGCATCACATGACGGTCTGTAACGGCGGGCCCCCCAGAGTCACCACAAGTCGGGAACGTGTCCAACTGGAAGGTCGTTTTGCCCCAATATACGGCAAGGCTTTCCTTGCGGACCTGCTTGCTGACTTGTGTGAAGGCTGGCGGTTCTTGATCAGCCAGCCATCTAGGATATCCTGGTGGAGGTAAGATGACGTGAGAGACCAACGCGTGGAAGTATATCATGTCGCGCAATTCTCTAGGTAACGACAAGAATCGAAAGGGCCGCTCCGCTTCAGATTTGTCCTGGCTTATCAGAGCCTGGATCAGGACAGCTCGAGTACTGCCTAGGCCGCGCGATCTTGTGAGATCCTCCAGCTGCTTATCGCCAAACTTGCAATACCAATGCCTGCATGTTGTTCTTCTGGCCATTCCGCATATGTTCAAGCGGGAGTTGTTGGAAAGCTTCGCCATCGTCTGTACGGAGTCTGATGGATGACTCGTACGGCCCGTCGAGAAAACTTCTAGGCTGAGTGCTGAAGAAAAGTAGTGGTAAGGAGTTTGGAGGAAAGAATATGGTAAAGAAGAATGGTGGTAAAGAAAAATGGTGGTGAGGAGTAATTTATAATCGCTACGCACGTTAGCCTGAGTGAATTTGAGCAAGTTTCGACCTCGACTCCAAATCCTGCAAAATGTAAGTGGTCACAGCAATAAACCTCACGAATATTGACACAAGCTCTTTCAAATAAACGCCGTGCGCTTTTGCCGCATAATGTGGGTATAAACTACTCAATCAGAACCAACCCTTCGAGCGCCAGGTCCTCGTCCGTTATTCGATCCGATGTCCTTTACCATAACACTCGTCTCTTGCTTTTCTTTCGTAGGCATGTGTTATCACGTTCTTCCCGGCATACCGTGGAGAGAAGTTCCCCCATAAGCCGGACTGCGCGAAGGCTGGCTCATACCCATCGACATCTGATAGGGAGCGTCAACTGGAGGTGGCTTGGCCGGAAGAGATGCTCCGCCGAACTTGGCCAGAGAGCTCTTCGCTGCATTTGGCGTGTTCTGAGCTGAACCATACTTGCTTTGAGGATACATTCCCGACGGTGGTTGTTGCTGATTCATCTGACGAGCACCGTACGGCATGGCTTGAGAAAAGACCGGTTGTGGGAGAGGATGCGTTAAGCCCTGTGCACTCGGAAGGTTTCCTCCAGGCGAACCATTGTTTGCATGCCCATTGTACATTTGTCCCCCGTATGCTTGACCGTGAGATGATAACTGGGATTGCGTGGAGCCTTGACGTTGTAGCTGATACGGCTGTTGGCTCTGGGTGTATGGCGCCGGGTATCCTGACGGCACGACCTGCTGAGATGGATAGCCTGGTGTAAAGGCCTGGCTTTGTGGATTGAAAGATTGTTGACGGTTGAAGCTGCCAGGGAGAGGGTGGTTGAGGTTCTGGCGTTTGCCACCAAAAGATTGGCCGGGTAGTACACCATATGCATATGGTTGCCCGTTCATTTGGGCCGGTATGTTGTTGTACTGTGAATTGAAAGCCTGCGGAGGCGACTGAGACCCAGTCTGTGGTTGCCAATGGCCTGACGAAGAGGGCAAATTACCATTTGATTGTACTGCTGGATGTGACGGGTAATGCGTCGGTGGGCTTGGTTGCGGGAACGACATGTTTTGCTGAAAATGCGATGACATGTCGTACGTGCCGTATCCACCGCCATATCCATGTTGCTGCCATTGAGAGTTCGAATGATCAGGTGTGTTTGAGTAATCTTGCTGATACCACTGATAAGGTCCAGCAGCTGTGTTCATCATCGCTTGGTGGTCCGAACCATATTGTCCAGAATGATCGAACTGCAACGACTGGTTGTAGGTCGGAACCCCAGCATTCTGGTAAGCCGAGTACATCTGATTCGGGTCGTGCATAGCGTTGTTTGGGTTGTTGGAAAAGGTGTTGTAAGCAGACCTCGCTTCAAATCCGTCTTCGCTGTCGGTTCGCTGCTTCCTGTTCTTCTTCTTGCCAGCAGCCGAACTCGATCGAGATTCGTCTTCCTTGACGAGTGCGGGAGGATCCTCGGATGGTTTTGCCGAACCAAGGATGCGAAGTCTGGCCGCTTCATATCGTGCGGCCCTCTCTTCAAGTGTTGCCGGAGCTTTGTTCTTTCCACTATCACTCCCACTATCGCCTTCATTGTCGCGGTTGGCGTCGTCTCCGTTGCCAGATCTGCCTTCGGGCCCGCCGCGTCGGAGAATCTTCATCTGAAGCGCTGCGGGGGGTGGTGTGCTTGACGCGGTTGCAGGTTCGGTGAGTGTCGATAGACGAGGGGGGATCCTGCTGCTTGGAGTTTTCCATAGTCGTACCGTTTGGCTGTCCATGATATGACCAAGGAGATAATAGTCAGCCATCTTGTGCGCCAACATTCTGTAGAAGGAATTGCACTGAGGCAGATCGTACGATTGCGCACTAAACGTGTTAGCTGATAGAAATGATAAAGGCAGAATGTTTGCTCACGTTTCATCTTTGACAAAATCAGTAATATCCTGCTCCAACTTGAGCACCCAAACACGATCTCGAACACTATTCAGAGCGGCGAGCAGCTTCTCATCAGGTGGAAAGGACAGTGCGACTTCGTCAGGCACGTCAAGACTGGTGAGACCAGGAAAACTAGTTGGTCCAGCTAGAGGAGATGGTGAGTACAAGACTCCAGCAGGTGTCTGAACGGCCGAGCTGATGCGCGGGACGGGTGGTGCTTGTCGACTTTGAGGTCCCATTTGTGAGATTTCCCTAAGCTGATCGCTGAATGCGCGTGCACCAGAGTCTGATCCAATTCTCGATCCTGCCTGAGTTGAAGCACGTCCATCTTCGTCGTCTCCAGCTTTTACGCTTGCACTGTCGTCAGGTCGGAGAGACTCCTTCTCATCCAGGGTGTAGGTAGTGGCAGAGGCGACACTCTTGGTATCATTGCTTGAGGGAATTGTCGAGGATTGCGAAGACGTGATCTTGGTAATGTTCTCCTCTGAAACAGGGTCTCTTGCAGCTGCCCTTTCCTGCTCTTGTACACATGGCGAAGAAAGAAGATGTGGAGCGTTTGTGTCGGAAGTCAGGTTGGCCAGCGGGGAGGGAAGATGGGGATTGTTTGTGCTGGGGATAATGTTGGCCAGTGGTGAAGGAGCCTCACCAGTTGAATAGTCAGACGCTTCGCCTAGCATTGAGTTTTCGGCCGCAGGTACCACTACAGTACTTGGAATATCGCGCTGGGTCGAGGTCAAATGACGATCGGCTTTGTCCATGACATGAGGTGGTTGTTTGTCGGCTGTTGCAGCAGCCTTTTCAATATTAGTCCTGTTCGTACCCAAGTCTTGAGGTGCTCTCACCTTTGCAAAGGACATCTCTTGATTTGCAGATTGTGTTGGCATGGTTACCATGACCTTTGTCTTCAAATGTGCAATGTTCGTGGTCGTAAGTCTACGAGTGAGAGTTTGAACCTGTATGCGCCGACCAGAAACCGCGGTGAAGATCGATTGTTTGTGCTAAAGAAAATCCCAAAGAATTCAAGAAATAGGAGGATCAAAGAGAAAGACAGCTATGGCCAAAGGTCTGGTCATTTTTGATTGCGGACATTGAAGCTGTTGTGTTTGGTTTTCGAGTGCTGAAGTTGATCCGTGGGAAGAGAGGACGGGGAGGAGCTGCCAGGACTGGTAAGAAGGAGATCGCAAAGGTGACAACAACGCGCTTGCGACTGAGGCAGGTCGCTCGAAAAGGTGTGATCTCCAGGGACTAGGCACAGTGGTACAAATCAAAGCTCACTTCAGTCAATAATGTAGGTGATTGAAGGTCAACCTGGATGAAGTCGCGGAGTGAGTCTTGGCAGCGCAGTCCCTGCCGGACCGAGCACGCGCCAAAATGGGTGACTTCCATATTTCGTCTCACGTCTTGACATCAATTATTGATACAAGTATATCAGGCTAGCGCTCCACGATCTCACAATGGACATATTTCTCGAGACCCAACATTTATGGTGCCGGCCATTCATTTCGGTAGTATGTAGGTAGGTACAAAGAAGAGAAAGATTTTGGATACAAATAAATACAGCGTACACAGCGGTCGACCGCCGTCCCAGCCAGTGAGAGGCGGAAACTGCTTTGAAACTGCTTCGCAATTCATAGTAGACGCAGCCAGATATACGAATAAAAAATGTTGGGTGTAGAGTATTGTGCCATTGCTACCTTACGCGTGGTGTCGTCTCATGGTCGGGATATCCGGAGGGGACTTTTTAGTATTGACCGTATGGGACCCAACCGGTTGGCTTGGCCTTGTGGATGGTGACGAATCCAGTAGAAGCGCAAGAGGAAGAAACAGCGGCGTCGTTAGACTTGATTGGATAGTACGCAGCGGAGCTGGACTGAAGAGGGGCGACGGTGTTGCCGGATGGCTGAACAGTAACGGTGACGGTGGCCTGGGCGGTCACGGTCACGGTTGCTGGTGCACAAGAGCCGGAAGCGGAAGCGTTAGCTGGAGCGACGTCGCTGCTGTAGGCCGATGGAGAACCAGATGCGGAAGAGGCGACGGCAGACACTGTGACGTATTGGTAGACAGTGCTGGTGGAGTGTCTTGTAGTTGTAAGAGTTGAAGACTCCTCAGGCGCGGCGTAAGTGGTCGTCGCGGTTGGGACAAGAGAGGAAGACACAACAGTCGATCTGGCTGGGCAGTTGGTGACCTCTGGGGCGCAGGAAGTGACGGTGATGAACTGGGTGCTGTAGAGAGTTTCGGTGATCTGGCTCAATGGAGCAGAAGCAGAAGCAGAAGTTGCTACTGGGGAGGCAGTAGGCTGCAGAGAGATGGTCGAAGTGCTGTACAAGGTGGATGTCTTGTGCAGAGTCGTAACCACAGTGGAAGAAACATCGCTGTGGCTCAGAGTGTATGTCAAGGTGGTGTCGATTGTTGTTGTGGCATAGGCGATGACGGTCTTGGTCACGGCTCCAGTGCCGCTAAGAGCGGCCGGAAGAGTGCCGTTCTGTCCGGTTGGGTAGGGAGCAACCAGGGAGGAGGAGGCTGGAGTAGCGACTGCTGCGGCTTCAGAAGAGCTTGAGGAGATGGCAGATGGGGCTGCAGTGGTGTGAACAATGGTTCCAACGCTCGAGACGGAAGTAGATTGACGAGCTGGGCAGTTAGTCACCGATTCAGCACAGCTTGTAATGGTGAAGACCTCAGTCTGGTAGATAGTCTCAGTCCATGGACCAGAAGTGCTGGAAGGGGAGGAGCTGCCAGTGGTCAATGGAATCGAGATGCTGCTGGAAACAGGAGCAGCGACGGAGCTGGAGACGCCCGTGCTCAATGGAACCGAGTAAGAAGCGAGGCTGCTGCTGACTGGGTTTACGATCGAGCTTGAAGAGGAGACTCCGGTGCTCAATGGGACCGAGTAAGAGGCGAGGCTGCTGCTGACTGGAGCGGCGACCGAGCTTGAAGAAGAGGCTCCGGTGCTGAGAGGGATCGATGCAGAAGAGCTAGTAGAGCTAGCAGAGCTAGAAGAGCTAGAAGCAGGAGCATAGGTGAAAACTGGAGCAGCGATCGAGGAGCTGGTCTCGGCAGAGCTCTCTACGGAGGTGGTAGAGTTGAGTGGGCTGTAGCTGAACTGGCCATACTGCTGACGCTTGACGTGACCATGTTGGCTGCGCGCAGCAGCGACACCGGCGAGGGCGAGTGCGAGAGACGAGGTGAAGAGCATCTTGTGATGTTTATTGACGGTTTGCGGAGGACCGTTGGATGTATGACCGTTGAAACTTGACGTAAGGCGGCGGGATCAGACTTGCGACAAGGTATATGCTGTTAGAGAGCGACTGGAAAGAGTGTAAATGCCTACGAGAGACGGGAAACGAGAGTGGTCGCGAGACTGATTCTTGAAACGTGAAGAGGATGAAGAGGAGAAAAAGTCGCAACAAGCTGGGCAATCGCAAGACAAAATGGACCGCGACCAAGACCTGAGGCCATGGCGCTTCGCTCACAACATAGGCTAACTATGGCCGCCTCATCAGATGCACAGTGCTACCGCGTCCTGAATAATCAAAAGCTGAGAGCACAGGCTGTCTGAGATATGATTAGCGCTTCGGGTCTGATTAAAGTCACCCCCGCCTTACCGCATTCGGAATTAGTAGATCAGCGGAACCAGACACCGCGAGGTACCCGCTCCTTCTCATTGGGGAAAAACTTGGTTCCTGCATGTAGCTGAATCATGGTGCAACCGCCGGTGTGAACATGCACAGGGCGCGTGCCGGTTATCTTGTATCCACCTCGTTCAGGTCGAGCATCAATTCTCCGATGCATGCACGATACGAGAACCGAGCGGCCAGTCAAACGGCGAGTTCAACGTCTATCCAGACGTCGAATTCAAGAAGGTCCAAGCCACTTGTGCACCGCAGCACGAACAATTATCGTGGAGCGTGATCGCGATCGCGAGCTTAGGCTGACGACGGCGCATATTGGATTGCGGTCGCACACTGTGAATTGATGAGCTGTTACTCTGTGCGACAGAAGAGACTCATCTCATTTTGTTTGGCGTAGAGACCAAGATAGCCGACAGCTTGTGTGCTTGTTGCGTGCAGATACCGCGACGGCCAAGTTCCGAACGGCACTAGCTTCACTAGATGATCTTCATCTGACTCGTACGTGTGTGGTCGGGCCCTGGGCCGTAGATCTCAATGGCATAACATGTCGAGAGATTGCCCTAACTTCATGTTAATGTGATGCGAATGGTTGAGCGGAAGCAGGGAGTGAGTGATCCACGACTTAGCCACAAGTTGATATTGAGCTTCATCTTCTGAGATGGGTTCAGAATCTAGCCCGATATTGGCACGTCTCAGAGGAGGGATGCCATATTGCTCGATATGAATTCTGCGCACTGCAGGGGCTTGGCGGGTCTATAGCATACCGCTTACTGGGTGCAGAATTTCAAACGGTAACCACGAAAGCTTTAACCAGCTTATATCATAGCCGCGATGAATGTAAGTCTTTTGTGGTATCGTTAATGTAAGTCTTTTGTGGTATCGTTAATACTATTGATCCTGTACTATGGACGCTCTTGAAGTTTATCATACATGTCATATGCTCGTTTCTACAAACCCTCATACCCTAAACTCGTGTTCATGCTGCTTCAGATAGGCGTATTGTGCCGATCTGAACGTGTCTGGAGTCAGAGTATTGTTCACAAGACCAATGTCCAGCAAGTTGCTTCCAACGCTTGTGTATTGCGGCCACGAGATCAATCCCGTACCCGAGATCATGTTGGGATCAAGGTAGTAGGCAAATGATGTGTAGAAGGTTTGTGAAGTAAGTCTTGGTCCAGGAGCAGGAACGTCGTAGTAGTCCGACAAGATGTCAGTGGCGTGAAAAGTTCCAAGAACGGGAGTGCCATAAAGGTGGGTGTCGAGGTAGCTCCAGGCAGGTACCGTGCCTGAGACCGACTCGAGGTATGATCGACGGGTGAGGGTAAACGTTATGTCTCCAAGCATGGCTGCAAGACGCTTATACTGAGGATAGATGTTGTTCAAGTCGCCGGTATTGAAAGGAGAGCCGGCTGCAGGGTCGTCTGGGTACGTGGCCACAAGGTCAGGAACGAGAGCCTTAGCAGCCGGGTCCGGGAAATACGACTGGATGTAGGTGATTAATTGCGCCGTAGTCGAGATGTTTGACTGAGTCAGAGAGAAGAGAGTTCCTTCGTCCTGTTGATCGCCAATGATGATTGGGACCTTGGCGTAGGCGCCGTTTGCGACGGCGATATCAGGAGAGACCGAAAAGAAGTTATTAACAGGATCTGGACGAGGCAGATATGCGAGATCAACGCTGTCGTAGCTGAATATCCCTGGCGCGGCGTTCACAGCATTGTTGAAGTCCTCGTATGATAGAGATCTGAGGCAAGCCAGTGTATCGGCGGCTCCCGAACATCCGCCAGCGGAGACGACCAAATCGTAGACGGCTTGTGGTTTTGAGTTGTTAACAGGCACAGCAGGTATGACGGATCCAGAATCCATGATTGCACCGCGGAAAAGGGCCTTGCCATTGTAGGTGTTGTCTCCTCCATTTATGACCGTTTGGTCGAAGACCGAGATGGAACCAGCGGACTCGCCCCAAATGGTTACTTTATCTGGATCTCCACCGAAGGCTGCAATATTCTCGGCCACCCACTCGAGTCCTAACCTTTGGTCGCGGAGACCCAGGTTGGTAGAACCGTCTTGTTGGAGTTCTTTACCAGCGAGGAAGCCAAATCCGGCCAAGCGGTAGTTGACGGCGACGTAAATGACAGGGTGGCCGGCGGCAAGACCTGACACGCTGTTCTGAATCAAGGTAGAGCCATCGTACATCTGGGTTGATCCGAACTCGAAACCTACAAGTGGTCAGATTGAATACGTATCTCTGACTCGAAGTGACTCACCTCCTCCATAGATCCAGAAGATGACTGGGAGCTTGCTGCTCGAAGTTGTGCCAGACGGACGTTGTACATTCAGAGTCAAGCAGTCCTCACCAGAATCCGTGGCTGCTTGCACGATTGGATTGGCGAGTAACAGGTTCTTTGTGTCAGCCGGGAGTGCGGTCGTGTTTACATATGATCCTTGTTGCGGACATGCTCGTGGAACTCCAGTAGCCGTGAATATGCCTCCAGGGTACTGCTGGTTATATGATTGAGGAGGTTTCAAGCGAAGACTGCCGGTTGGAGGAAGAGCAAATGGAATGCCGTTGAATGTGTCGATGCCGAGGAGAGAGCTGCCGACAACCGTTCCATTCTGGATCTGGACAGATGGGCCTAGGGCTCTGGCTTCGTTGACTGGAGCCGCGATAGCAGATGCAATGGTCAAAGACCAAGCGATGAGAGAACGCATGTCGGGAGTATAATTGAGATGTGAAGGAGAAAAAGATGTATTCGAGAATACTGTGTACCAAAGGTGTGTTGAACCAAAGTTGGAGGTGGGAGGTGGACCTATTTACCAGTCTTCGCCCAGTATGTGATCGACGGAAATAAGAGTGAAGATGAATAGAGTTCCTTACCATTTGTCAAACCTCGGTGTGCATTCGCCCAGTATGTGATCGACGAAATGGGGAGGTAAAACCGCATGGATTCCATACCGTTCGTCAAGCCGCGGTATGTGCAACGGCGTGACCCGCCGCGAGCCCATTGATCGACACCATGTGATGGAGTATCATATTCAAGAGACTTTCGCTTTCAATACGAACCTGCTGAAACAAAAAGACATGACGATTGGAAATACCCTTTCAACAGCAGAACGGTTCAATGTGTATTCTAGCTGTCCTAGAAGCCGAGCAGAGACACGGACTTGATAAAGCCTATTGCTGAACTAAACGCGCCACCTACACCATCGTCGAGCGGAGACGTATAGCCACGTCGATTGGTCAGCTCTTGTAAACGGTCACACTTGACAGACCGGAGGCCACGTGACCACGACCGATGATGCCCTTCGATTCGAGGCCGAGATTGCTTTGTAGATGTCGCAAACAGATGACAGGCGGAGTAGGAGAAAAGAAGGTTGCAGGAAAATGCGACGTCGCTTATGTGATCTCGCCGCAGCAACCAAGTGTGGGGAAAATCGTGGAGTTGCAAGAGAAGCTTCGCAGATCTACGCAGATCTGCACAAAATAACGCAACTACCGCATGTGGGAGGGTTGATGATCGTCGCTACTTATCCAGTCTTGCCGCCCCTGTATCTCCGAGGCACTTTGTCAGAGAATAATGCCGAGGAAAGACAGGCATCGCATCCGTTCATGCTTTCAAACAATGATGGAGACAGGGGCTATCTAGACAAAGGTTGATTAAATCACATGGAACCTTCTGAAGCGGAGCGCAGTCCGAACGTGACTGCACGTCTCTTGCTGACCATACATTATCCTGTATCAAGGGAGTGGTGTAAAAGATGATGTATGAGCTCAAGATTCCCATGTCTCTTCGACGGCTGAAATATGGGCTATGGTTAATCTTCGGATTTCCTCCCCACCGTCATCGCGACGGACTTACCTGTCCACAAAGCTTCATAGCTGTGTCCGATGATCTGTTCTCTCGAGTACCACAAGTCAACTCGTGATGTAGGTGGAAGAAGACTCGCCCTACACACTAAACCTTTGTATAGCTTTTAGAGACGTCTGAAGCCCGGAGACTGGTCTTTCAGGCGAGCTCTCCTGCTGCTGGTAGCTTGCCCCTACGACGATGAATGCATACCTTGAAAGATGTCCAACGCAAGTGCTGTGGAAGATACCGACGATAGTATCCTTGCGTTAGGGTTATGATTCCGTCGCCCGGAGGATACTGCAGACAAGGACAACCTATACCCGGCCTCGCCGGACATTATTTCTGCAACTATCTCCGTTATTTGTGTATATCAACCGACTGAATCAGAAAGGTAGGTATTCTTTGTAAGTCATCTCATCAAGAACCACAGTGAGCTTTAGACTCAATCGTCAAAAATTGTTATACATACACACACACTTATCGTCAGCCATCGTCGACTACACTCAATCATGGCAGCAGCAGCCAAGACCCTTGTCTTAGTTACCGGCGGTCAGACAAGACAGAAACCTTTATCAGATTTTCTCGCTGATATGCACAGGCAACAGCGGCATCGGCCTCGAGCTCGTCGCCCAATTGATGGCCGAAGGTTCATACCACGTGTACCTGGGCTCACGATCAATCGAAAAGGGCGAGACTGCACTGCGTGACCTGCAGTCGCGTGGCTACACAGGAACAGCAGAGCTACTCCAGCTCGACGTCACCTCGGACGACAGCATCAACGCCGCCGTACAAACCGTCGAGGCCGCGCACGGCAAGCTGGACGTCCTAGTCGACAACGCTGCCATCACTGTCATCCAAGGCGGGTCGCTACGTGAGCGCATGCGGGCTGCCTACGACACTAACGTCATCGGCGCCGCAGTCATGGGCGACTCTTTTCTCCCATTATTGAAAAAGTCGTCGAATACGCCGCGCCTCATCAACGTCTCGAGCGGCGTTGGCTCTATCACGCATCGACTGGATCCTCAGAACGCCATGTACAGCTTCTTCGGCCACTGGCAGTACGGCGTCAGTAAAGCGGCGATGAATTTGCTGTCGGCGTGCATGTTTGTTGAGTACAAGCCTGATGTCAAGGTTTTCACATACTGTCCAGGGTTTACAGTGTCCAACCTCGGACCGTTCAATACTGCGGATCAGGGCGCGAGACCGGTTGCGGAGAGCGTGGTGTCGCTTGTTGAACTCATCGAGGGAAAGAGGGATGGCGAAGCAGGTGCTTTTGTACACAAGGATGGGGCCTACCCTTGGTGATGGACTAAGCTGTCATAAGCTGTATTAGGACGCCGTTGCAGCAACGTAAATTTCAAGCAGAGCTCACATGCATATTTCAAATCTTTGTCTGCTCCTCGTCGCAATCATATGTCTAATAAAGCTGTAGTAAGAGCAAAGTGCAATTACCTTATGCGAGTCGCATCAAATTGGGGACGTCACGTGTCGCGCGTCACGTAATTTAGTGCTGCTGCGCGCTTCGCGTCACCCAACCACGTTCTGTTACTTTGTAGGTAGATGAGGACGACACTCTCGAGCTTGCGATCTGCCCGCTGGAAGTGAGCTGAGATGCTTCGGAATGGGAGCATACGTGCGTTCTTCCAAACAAAATCGAACTCAAATCAACCTGTCATAAAAGGTGTGGAAACCCCAAACGCGACTGTCAAAAGCAGTAAGTCTTTATCGACGCCATGCTTCGCTGCCAGCGACTGACCAAGTAAAGATGACGACCCAGTTAAGCCGCCCACTCCACAGTCTAGATCACTGAGAACGACGCGACAAAGCACACGACTGTCCAGCAATGCGACAACGCATACGCGATTAGAAGATACTCTGTCAAGGACAAGGACGTCAATCGACAATAGCAAGAGTGATATGCCTGATGGAAAATCTGCGTCGGAAGCGAATGCCATTCACCCGAAGAATCTTTCCTCACCAGCGACTGTGAAAGACTCGCTGGACGATGAACTGTCTCCGATGTCCTCGCCAAACTCACTCCCATCGGAACCTCTGATCACAAGCTTCAGATCTCACAACAAGATATCCGGCAAACGGTCGAGATCGCCGACTATACGACGAACTTCACAATCCGCGAACACTTCTTTTGGCTCCAACTCAACACTCACCACTCTGCCACCAAGCTCGCAGATCTCTCAGAGCTCCAGTCGAAGGATCCATATGCATGGAGAAGATATGGTCACAAACTCAAGTTCTGATGTTGAACCGCTGGATGATATTGATGAAGCGTCTCACGAGAGTACATCGGATTCTGAGTCTGAGCCTGATTCTGATCTCGAAGCTCTCATTGCGAGCAAAAGACAAAAGCTGGCCGAGCAGCCGCCAACTCCGCAGAGTCTGAACACACCTGCGCAGGACGATCGCCAAACGAGAAGCGCCATCCGATCTGACCCAAAACGTATACCACGTCAATCTGCGTCTCCGCCAAGGAAAGTCTTCAAACACAATCTCGCAGCTTTGTTACAGCAGAAAAAGAAGGACGATGAACTTGCGATCAGGCTGCAAGAACTGGAGAGGACAGTGGCGTCATACTCAGAAGCCGAGATACAGGAGACAGCCAGCTTACAACAAGATACACCAATCGGCGGAAAGGTCGCCTCTGTGATGGAGCAAAATGGCGAAACCAATCAGCGATTGAAGCAGGCTATGCAGCGAGTTGACGCTCTCGAGCATGAAGTCAAATTCCACTTCTTCGATGTTGTGCAGGAAGATGTGCCGCGCCACGACTTTCCCGAGTTTTGTTTACCAGAAACCAGTTGGGCCAAGATCATGAAGGACAAGCCGTCAAGAGATCAATTTATCCTTTGTGGATTCGCCAGGGACATTGCACTATTTTCTGAATTTCCAGTCGAGCTTCAGGAGTGGATGCTGGGGGAACTCTTGTTCGAGCATCGAGAAGATCTCTCTCTAGCCTACGTTGGGGTGCTGGAAGCTTGCTCTACATACCACGATGTTAACCCAATCCTCGACATGCCGATGCTGGTGGACTGTCTGGAGCGGCTTGGTACAAGAGAGCAAGTCATCAGAGGCGGTGCCTGTCTCGATATCGATCGACCTGAATTGCCCAGAAAAACGAATGCACGCGTTGGCCAAAGAGGTCTATTGAATTTCCTGACCTTGTTGGCAAAGCTCGGAAAACGACTTGAAGACACGGTCAGACACGCTGCATTTTACTTCCTGGCCCTGATGCTCATCGACAACATCATAATGGGTGATGGATACCTGACCAAGAAGATCCAAGACTCCTTGAGCATCCTCGTCCTTGATCTTGATGATACCAAGATGCAGAATCTGCTCGACACAACAGGGAAGAATCTCCTCAAGACAGTGCAGAATCCAGTACTATTCGCTCACCTGACGTCTCGCCTGCCAACATCAACACTGCCAACCAGCCTCATCCGACGCAAATTAGCCCTCTCCTTTCTGCTCGACGGCGCATATTCGGACCCGACAGCCCTGACCTCGCCTTCAACTACCGACGCCCTCCTGACTCAACTTACACAGTCCCCTTCCTACTCCAGAACCAGCAACACCGACTACACGCATCTCGGCGCCCTAATAACGCTCCTGGACAGAGCCATCGGCGCCGGCTTCAGCGACTTCGCCTTCCTCGACCCCGCCAGCACACCCACCAACGCCGAGAGCGCCTTCAACCCCCAGATCGACGCTCTAGTGGCCGTGCTCAAGAACCTCAGCAGCCACATCCGCGACGCAGGCGCGGCGCACATGCGGCGCACCGAGTGCAAGGGCGCGATCGATAGACTTGTGTTCCGGCTGCAGTATGCGGTCAGGACGAAGGCGAAGGTCAAGAAGGGCGTTTTCGGGAGTCTGGGGAAGGGCGCGTGGACTGGCATGGAGGGTCAGCGGGGTGGGCTAGAGAGGTTTGTTAGAAAGGGGACGGTGGGGTGAATTGATGATGATGATGCTTCTTGGGCACAGAAGTGGAAAAAAAGAAGGGAAGCGTACGGTGATTTAGACATGATACCCAATACCAGTTACGTTGAAATATTTCGTACCCGACGCATCCGCGCAACAAACACACAGTCTAGGGAAGTGAAAACATAGGATATCAATACGCCAGTATCAGGAGAGGTCTCGTGTAATTTACCCTCAGCAGACCAATGAAACTCGCCAGAACATAAAAGCCACGCTATGCTACCTACCCTGCCGTATACCCAGAACATCTACTCATCCGCATCAGCCGGTCTCTCGGTCTCCTCCTCCTCATCTCTTTGACTGAGCTGCTGGTCCCTATTCCGCCTGAACCAATCGAGCCGAATACTACCAGCCCAACTCTTCCTCTTATCACTTCCGCCTTCCCCCGAGCCAGAGCCACCGAGCACACTATCATCCCACGCCTGTCGCCACATCCCCAGCGTCGAGCGTCGCCGCCGCTTACTCGGCCCGCCAGGCGCGGTCCTGCTCCTCTTGACGCCCTTGACAGGTGACTCTGGGCGCGCTTGCCCCTCGTGGTCGGTACTGCTGCGCGTTCCAGAGGACGACGGCGCCGAGTCGTGCAGTTCGCTCCAGATGGCTTCCACCTCGCGGATTGTGCTGCTGCGCTGGCGCCGTTTCTGGGCGTCGAGGAGGGCGCTGTCGCGCATGCTGTGGCGGCGGATTAAGGGCTCGCGCTCGCCGGCCAGGGCCTCGGGGTCGTCTTCGGGGTCAGAGCCCGCGGGGCCAAGGAGGTCTTCTTCGTCGTCTACGAAGCCCATGCCTGGTGTTAGGGCGGATTGCGGGAGGTCGAGCTTGCCGTTGTGGAATTGTGATTCGGGTGTTTCGGACTCGTCTTCGGAGAGACGCCAGGAGAGGGCGAGGACGCCGGTGAGGAGGATGATGGTGCCGAGAGCGATGAGGCCGGCATGGAGAGGTGGGAGACGGTCCATTTGGCGGAAGTATATGAGGCCGTCGAGAATGGCGATAATGTTGTAGATGCAGAAGACAAAGGGGTATAGGATGCTGGTCGTGACGAGCTTCAGACCGCGGTGCAGGTAGTAAAGTTGTGTGAGAGCGAAGAAGAGGAAAAGGATGAGGAGGATCCATGATTGCCAGTGTCCGAATTGATTCTTCTTGTCAACGATCGTGCGGACAAGTAGTTCGACGGCACTCTTGGCGAGGAGGAGGGAGTGGGCCGACAGTATTCCAGATACCAAGCCGTAACCCATGCCACGAATCAACCGCATTCGTGGAGATCGTCGTTTGTGCATGGGAATGAAATGTGTAAGGAAGAAGCAGCCAGCGACGACCGCCACAACCAAGACCATTGTCAGACTCATCCAGATCACAAAGTTCGGCACGACCAGTAGTTCGAGGAGTTGAGATAGCGTATGCGATGGCTCAGGGACGGCTGAGAAGAGTGATATGAGTACAGCGCCTCCTGCCACCAAGATGGTACCGAAGGCGGTCCTCCTCGTAAATGGCTCCTGGAGTAAGATGCTGGCCAGAATCGCGTTGAAGACCAGTCCGGATGCTTGCAGGGTACTTAGTAGCGGTAGAGGCAAGGTCGTGATTTGTATCGAGGATCCGACGATGTTGCTCAGTAGGAATAAAGCCATTCCGATCTGCCATCTCGGCCGCCTATATGGTGCTCTCCTCGGTATGTGTTCCTCCTTCTCATCCTCTAGTATATGCGACTTGCGCTGAAGTGTGAGACCTATTGACTGGACGCATGTCGAGACCAGACCAACGAGAATGCCGACCTGTTTACCGTTGTCAGCAGATGTACTCGTTGCGTATCGATAGGAACAGCCTTACGGCGACCACTCCTCCTGGGGAGACAGATCCCATGTCCGGCGCATACAATGTTTCCGTGATGACGTTGGGTGTTGATGTTAGTTGCTATTGGAGCATGATGGAGCTTTGGTGAGAGACCAGGCGAGAGATAAGTCCTTCGGAAGATCGATCAATACGTGTTGAAGACTGTAACAGTTCGAGATCAGATGTTATGTGTTATGAAACGGTCATGGACAGACAAGCCAGGGACCAGCGGGTTATGGGGTGATGTCAAGGTTCCCGTCCCGAAGGCGCTTGCCGCTTGTTGATGACGGTCGGCCACGCTATCATGTGTGCAGCCAGCCGGACGTCACTGGAAAAGCAACAGACGGCAGAGCTGCCCAGACTCCACTGCCATCCATCGTCAACGTCGAGATAGACAACCTGCACCACCTCACGATCAATTGACTTTACATCAGCTATATCAAACTCTATCTCTCCTCTCACGCAACCTCTCAAGACTTGCTCGAGGATCGAATCCATTCAATACCCGCGTGCGACACCGGACGCACCTCTCTCAACTCCTCAACCTCGATTGATAACGACCCCCAACACCCCTCAAGATGTCACAGATTCACGCCATGTCGGACGATCAGGTATGGAACCAATCTGTCCTCCTTTCGAACAGTGCCTTCGATTGCTCGGTCAACCAGACCCGGCGTTCACGACACTCCTTTTCAGTTAAAGATGACATTATACGCTCTATTCTCAAGAATCTTCTTCTGTAGACATGATAATTACCCTTTTGCTCTCTGAATCACCCATCAACACATCCGATACCTTCCCACACAGGACATTCACAGATGCTGACTACATGACCCCCCACAGGTAGCGTCAGAGCTGCGCAAGATGACGGCCTTCATCCGACAAGAAGCAATGGAGAAAGCGCGCGAAATCCACCTCAAAGCCGACGAGGAATTCAGCATCGAGAAGTCCAATCTCGTCCGCCAGGAGACCAACAGCATCGACGCCCAGTACGAGAAGAAGTTCAAGCAAGCCGGCATGTCCCAACAAATCACCCAGTCAACACTGGCCAACAAGACCCGTTTGCGCATCCTGTCCGCGCGTCAAGAGCTGCTCAACGACCTGTTCGAGAAGGCGCGTGGTCGTCTGGGTGAGGGCGCCCAGGACAAGGGCAAGTACCAGGAGATCTGCAAGAACCTGATCTTGGAGGGCATGTACGCGCTCAACGAGAAGAAGATTGTCATCAGGTGCAAGAAGAGCGACGACGAGGTTGTGAATAAGGCTATTGAGGACGCCAAGAACGAGTACAAGGAGAAGTTGAACAAGGACATCGAGGCCAAAATTGACGAGGACGAGAGGATCGCCGATGACAGGTAAGATCGATAGTTCCCTATCCACATTTCACGGAGAAGTAGAAAGTACTGACAATAGCTTCACAGCGCTGGCGGTCTATCGATTCTCAACGGCACCGGCAAAATCGACATCAACAACACGTTCGAAGAGCGCCTTAAACTGCTCGAAACCGACGCCTTGCCCAGCTTACGGACGACGCTGTTCGGCAAGAACGAGAACAGAAAGTTCTACGACTGAGCACGTCGTTTGCTTTTCGTCATACTATTACCACTCAGCTAATCACTATTGTCGAAGGGATTGTAGAAGAGGGAGTCCAAGGGAGAGGCTTGCTGCAGCTCTCTGCATCTAGATATCAATGTAGATACTTGTTTCACTATTATATATCCACACCGCTGTTTTCGTGTTCTCGTAGCTTTTGTCTCAGCGTCAGTGTGGATGGTTGTCTGTTCCTGAAGCTCTTCGTGTGACCTGGTTTAAGTGTTCACCGACTCTTGCTGTCGGGTCTCGTACTTCCATTCGTGTGACAGGTGTCCGATTCGGACGAGCCGCATTGAAGAGCGCCTCATCCGTCGTACAGGATTCAGCCCGTGGTAACGGTGCATTGCTTGGCGTACGCCAAAGCGGCACGCATTACTGGATGGGTGATGTGCATGATGCAAGTCATACCAATTGATGGCGATGAAACACGCCATGTACAGCATGAGTGTCTCGCTCACGAAGTTCAGCGACAAGTGGAAAAGTAGCGAGTCTCAATTCATATAGCAAAAGCTAAGATAATAAGTATAGAAAATTGGGTAATGTTGGTGTAGACCGCCTCGCCGCTTTCGAGTTGAGATATTCTTCTTCACTCGACCAATACGCCTTGTCTTGCGCAACAAACAGCCCGATCCATTCGTGCGTCGTTCCATCCAGTCCAGCCATTCCTCCCTTTGCTCGCCAGAAAATATTGCGGCTTCTTCGCCAAAAGTTCATCCCGGTTCCACCCCTCGTCCAGCTGTCCCAATGCTTGGACTCCATGATTGTTGTAGAATGTCAAGTCGTGCCTCGTATGCCATCTGACAGGCTGGTGTGTTCTCGTCTCTTTTACTGCCGTTGGACCATGGCGCCGGTCGGTGCCGGGTACTGGCCGTGCTGTGCTTGCTGTTGCTGTAGATACGCTTGGTATTGCATGGCCTGCTCCTGTGGTGTAAGACCATACCCGCCTGGCATGCCCGAGTTGCGTGGAGGCATGGTTGCAGCCGAGGCGTGTTGCTCGTCTGGTGAGTCGACGGTGGATTCGCCGGCTTCAACACCGTTGCCGTCTGCTGGTTCTGGCGCGTTCAGACATGCCTGGTGATCGTGTCAGTGATTGCGCGCGCGATTGACGCGTGAAATGTGGTCTTACCTGGATGAGGTTCTTGCCCTCGGGCTTCGTCACCAATGGCTGGAGCTTGGGTGTTGTGAAAGTGTAGACGAGTCCAGTCTCTGACACGACGAGTAGCAGCACTTGCGTGCCAGTGAGTACGGACAGTTCATAAGCCTGTTGTTGACGTGTTAGTATGCGTGCGCAATGGTTCGACGCGTCTTGTCGCGACGTCAATGGTTCGACTCACCTTCTTCATGATTCCAGCTTTACGCTTGGAGAAAGTAATGTGCCTTCGCGATTTGTCCTGAATGAACTTGATCTCGATCTTCCTTCGCTCGCGACCTGGCTTGTCGTCGTCGTCATCGTCGTCGTCGGCGGCAGCAGTAGAGGTGCGTTGACGCTTGATGCCTCTGTTTTCGCCATTGCCCAAGTCATCCTGGTTGGAAGGAGAGCCCGTAGGGTCTTGATCGGTAATTTCAGAGGCCATGACGATGTATTGTCAGCGTATGTCGGTTCAAGCTCTGAGGGACTAGACGAATTGGGATGGTGGATCCGATCGATGGTTCTTTGTCCACGTTGGGATAATAGAGTCAGATCAGAAGGGTCGCGGCGGGTGCACTGTGCGAATAGGTGTCGGCAGGGCTGTCCCGAGGCAACGGCTAAAGGACCTGCGCAAGAGCTACAGGTACTGTGGGCAGTTCACGGACCGACGAATGAGAGATCGCCGAGGGAATAATTGAAGGGTGTTTGCGTATACCTGTTTGGAAGATTTGGGTTAGTGTTTGATCTGTAAAAGGGAAAGAGTGGTTGCTGAGCTCCGAAGGGGAAAGGCGCGTCCAACGGCAGCAGCCCAGGAGGACTGGGCAGGGCAGGAGCGTTCCCCTCGGCAAGGACGACGGCAGCAGACAGGCAGGAGCGATAAGCAATTTCTGCTTGGTTCCGTGACAGCGAGCTCGATACGGGCGCAATAATCTTGCCAGCAAGGATAAGGTACGCGACCGACCGACCGACCGACAGCGACAGGAACAGGGACAGCAATAGGGAGGGAGCATGACCGTGACGTACCGAATATAGCCAAGATGAGGCAGATCGAGCTTCAACGATGCTTTTCTCCACAAGAAGAGCGGATGATATTCTGAATGTGGAAAAGATGAGGGTAAAACGCGTCCAACCTGAAGAGGGAAAGCTCTTGCCTTTTGGAGCGATTTGAAAAGGGAAAGGCCGATACTTGTATTTCGGCACGAGCTTAGCCGTCCGAGCGGGGAAACGCCGATGGCAAGCTAAGCCGATGAACGACTGGTTAGTCAGCAGCAATGGAATGAATTCACCAGTGAGTGAAAGATGAAGAAGTCGGCATCTGCGCTTATTGAAGGTCTATACATGTAGAGTTTGACTCCCTTCTCTGACAGCTCGAACGCCACATGTTACGATAGGTAACCAGCTATACCATTATTTGTCACCTAAGGTGGAGTAATAATGTCAAACTCGTAATGGCAGAGCGAAAGACCTTTTGCAACACTCTCTCCGCTTCCTTGCTTGCACATGATACATCAACCATCACACAGGAGACGCCGTCTTAGTGTCACATGACGCAAGCTGCTGTCAATGTTCGCTGGTTCATGAATGCCACCACCGATATCGACGGCTTGCTGCACCCAAGGGTTCGAGAAACGCTCGAGCATACCTCTTAAAGCATCTTCGATTGGATACGTAGATATTGCTCTGATCGCCTCGTCTCACTCATCGCAGTCCTCGCTACACGATCGCGATTGAGACTAAAGATGTTACATGTAATGTATGGAGAAAGTGAAAGGATCGATATCAAAGACCTAGTTTTCCACATACCTTGTACCGTGATCTACGTGTGGTTGCTCACCTCACTCGGTGCGGGCCGTAAGTGCCTGACGCGGGTTCACGCGTTGCCTTTTGCCAAAGTGGATGCGTCGTTGATGGAGACATGAAAGTTGATGCCTCACTTCAATGTGATGATTTGAACTGCAGGCTTCACATTGCAGCCATCCATACACCGATTAATTTCTTCTTCTTCTTCTTGTTCTTCTTCCTTCGCATAGCTTTTGGAGTCAACGAGGATTTTCCGTTTTTAGCCTTTTGCATCTTCGACCTCGAACTTGACTTTCACATCACTCATTCACGACTTTGAACTTGGAGATATACACATGCGAGGGGAGTCACAGTTTCCTCCGTCCATATCCATTTGGTCCTGAGCACCGGCTCACTCGATGCATACATCATCCCCACCATGTCCGAAATTATCGAGCAGATAGAACATCTTGACGCCCTTCCGTCTGGACTACACTGGTTCTGTCCCCGCACAACGGCCGATGATGGGAACACATACTACGACGAAGATGTCCTGGAGCGGTTGAAGATCGAAACAGAGGAAGAGAAGCAGCAGAGAGAGGAACACATTAACCGGGTCGAAGAGCTGAAAAAGAAACGCATATTCCATGCGTGCCAGATTCTTGCCTTTGATGGCGCAGATGCAACGCCCTATCAGAACAAGTTAAAGGCCAAGATCGAAGTCCAGTTGACCAGATGCAGCATCTGCGTCCGACAATTCCATCGCATGAGGGCAGATCTTCAGCATCAGCTTCAGGAGGACTTCGACGACAGTCAGGTGGAAGAGTTCATGAAGAGGTACGATGGTATGAACATTGAGAGAATATGCACAGGTCTTGACAGCGCGCGCGACACTCTATTGGATACACCACCTGACGAGCGCAAGATCAGCTCGTTGAGTCCCAAGGAAATGTTCGCCCTTTTCGAGACAATGCATTGCATGCCATTTCTCCAGAATGAGGAGCTTCTGAGAAATCACTTCGACGAGCCTTTTCGATTAGTGCAGTCCAAGAGCAAAATTTCTCTCCCTGAGTACACACCTGCCTTGACTGCTTTCTTATTCAGCTTCAACGACTATCGGCGGCAATGGGCGTTGCGCGGTTGGAAGAAATTCAAGCGCGGAATCACCGGTATCGAGTTCGATCAGACCGTGAAAGACAACGTCAAGCTTGCTGCCGGAAGAGTCGGTATGGCTGCGTTGGAGAAAGAGTTTCTTCCGCTGTTCTGGATTGCTATCCATACCATCGTCGACAAGCTGGACCAAGATATCATCACTCATCATTTCCGCGCCATGGATGTCGAGATCTACAAGCTCCTACTCGATCATCTCTATGTTCCATCTGAGGCCTTTGGCGACCTCATCATCACCTTTCAGCTTCTCCTCGAGAAGTCACCGGTCGACATGTGGAACGCATATGGTCCCATCTCACCGCAGACTGTCATGGATCAAATATTTAATAGCCCGAACCTTGAAACTCTCATCAGAGAAGACACGTCGCGCCCAGAAGTTCTTCAAGCAGCCTTCGACTGGATCAACCCCTTCATCAAATCAATCAAGGGACCCAACCTTCCTCCAGTGTGCAGATCAATGCTTCATCAGATGTGGTCTCGATTTCAGAGCGCCGCAACGCCCGAGCCTGTCCGAGTGGCGTGTTACGAAAGAGGTCTGGATGCGCTAGCTCACGTGCTGGAAGTTATGGAAGAACAAAACAGCCGTACAAACGTAGCCGCTTTCGCTGGCATGCTTGGCATCATGCGCGATCAGATACAGCCTTTGATGGACCATTACCACAGCCTTCCTAAGAATGGCTCGAGTGAGCAAGGGAGATGCTGTGAGATTGTTGAGCGTACCCTTCGGATTGACTGTATCAAGCTCCGGCCAGACCGTGAAGCTATCGTAAATGGCAGACCGCTTGGACATGACCAAACCACACAGTCTCTTGAGATCTGGAAGGTCGTGGTACGTAATGTGAGGAATGGTGATGTTCAGCTGGCGGCAGCCATCATCAACGGTGCAAAGAGGCTACTTCTCTTGGAGCCACTGGCACAGAAGCAAGTTGAGACAGCTGGAAAGCCTGCACAGCTATGGAATGAAGCCCAAGCATCAATACAGTCTTTCGTCGTCGACCTTCTGGAGGCCATGCAGGATTTCTCAACTGCTGACTTGGAGAAGTTCTTCTCCTCGCAGGACTCTGTCAACGGTTTCATGTCTCTGCTTTTCTTTGACAAGCGTGACGTACAACAAGCTGCTGCTGCAGTAATCAAAGCCGTGACTTCGGAAAGCTCGCGTCGAGATGCCTTGAGAGTACTTATCCAGAAGTACTACTCACAGACTTTGCAGGCCCTCTCAAACACATTGATAAGTATTGCCAAAGCAAAGGTCTTCATGCCCGCAACGATTATACTGAAGATTGGAACCGATTTCTTGGAGTCGCTATGCAGTACACAGGATGGTATACTGCGTTCTAGAACGCTTTCTAGTGATGAGATCCGCATCTCAGAACAAACATGGAAGATGATGTGGATATCAATCTCGACGATATTCGACACGACCGAAGCCTGGAGCAACAAAGGTCACGACAAGAGTATGATGGTGGAGTTCTGCAGAGACTCCATGGACTTTGCAGATCAAGTGTTTGACCGATACAGTATCTTCGCAAGCGCCCTGAGTACTTCCTCCAAAGAGGACAAAGCCGAGGTAGAGAAGAGTCTATTGGAAGCGCCAGCGCAGGCAGCCATTCGTATCGTCAAGTGGCTTCGCCTTCGTGACGACTATCTCATTGACAAGGCCGTTGCCCTCGCGTCCAGCCTCATGAGCCGACTGGAAGCTGCGCAGCTGGCTTTGCCAGAAGACGCCATCGACTTTATCAACAGCATCGTCACGGACAACGTCAGGAGCAAGCTGAAGTCAAGTCAGAAAGCTCAGCTTCGTCGTGCATTGGAGAAACATCTCGGAGAGCTTGGGTCTGAAGAGGAAGACGTCAAGGTTACCAAACAGAGTTCACTAAACAAATGGGTCTCCGGAGCGGTGCCTGTGACCTCCACAACGACGACGCAGAAGAAGCAGGGCATAGATATGAATGCATGGAAGTCTGCTGCTGCACAATCAAAGTCGACCGAAGAAACCGAGCACAGAAAACTCATAGCCTCGCTGACTCCTGGCCTGGAGAAGTTTAAGGCTAGTGGAGGGTACCAATCTGCTCGTCCAGCTGGTCTGCCCATGCCGAGAGCTGCCCCGAAACTCGACAACAATGAATTTAAGCTCAAGCGACAAGCCGAGATGGAAGCAAGAAAGAAGCAGAACGCCGCCATCATTGCAGCGAAGAGAGGTATCGGCGACGCAGGATCAGCACTGGCTGGTATTGGTGTTGAGGGCAAAGACTATACAGTCAAAGGAGAAGGTGTCATGGTCTCGTCAGACGAAAGCAGCGATGATGAGGGAGACCTTGATAGCGATCTTTTTGGTGACCAACCCAAGACTTCAAAGCGCAAGACCGCCAAAATGGACCTCTCAGGTGTTGTTGGCATGAAGCCTGAACAGAAGCAAGGTCCCGTCAGAGTGCAAAGACAAATGAGATCACACAAGGATATGCGTGCTCGTCTGCAGCCTGATCTATCGCCTCTACACAAGACCATCTTGTCATGGGATTTCTTTCACCGGGGCGATTACCCGCCAAACTCGAACGACTGGCAGTATTCGCGAGTCTCTAAGGAGTTCCGCCATGTACAGGATTATCGAAACACTTTCCAGCCACTCCTTCAACTGGAGGCCTGGCAGAGCTTCGTAAGTGCCCGCGAGGAGAGTAATGATAATACCAAGTCTTTCGAAATCAAGGTAGGCAATCGATCGAGTGTGGATGCCTTTGTCGAAATCAGTACGAGCATCTCGCATGCGGAGAACAGAGAACAACAAGTAATGGAAGGCGATATCATCTTGTTCTCGACCTCTTCCAAGCCGATTAAAGACGCAGATGCTCCTCATTGCCTATCGCGGGTGTACAAACTCAATCGAAAAAAGGGTACGATAGAGGTTGTTTATCGAGTCATGCCAGGAAACTCATTGAACAACTCGTTAACTCCAAATTCGGTCATTCATGGCACGAAGATTCAATCCATCACTTCGCTGGAGCGCGAGTACAGCGCACTCTCTGGACTTCAGTACTACGACTTGTGTGATGAGATCATCAAGGCCAGGCCCTCGCCTCTTCTCAATTACACCGACAAGCAGCTCGAGCCACTCATGTCAAATTACACAGTCAACAAAGCCCAGGCTAAAGCCATCAAGTCTGCGCTCGACAACGATGCCTTTACTCTTATTCAGGGACCGCCTGGTACAGGAAAGACGAAGACTATCGTTGCGATTGTTGGCGGACTGCTTAGTGACAGTCTGGCCAATCAATCAGCGGCCACGAGAATCGATGTGCCAAAGGCGGCTGGCAAATTCCAAGCACCTTCTACCATGTCGAAGAAGCTGCTGGTCTGTGCCCCGAGTAACGCTGCCGTTGATGAATTGGTGATGCGTCTCAAAGAGGGCGTCAAGACAGTCAAGGGCGTTCACAAGAAGATCAACGTGCTTCGTCTAGGCCGCAGCGACAAGCTCAACAGCGCAGTCATCGACGTCACCATGGATGAGCTCGTCAATAAGCGGATGGGCAAGAGTGAGAAAGACAACAATCCTCGCGAGAAAACCCAGGCACTCATACAAGAATTCCAAAAGATCAACGCAGAATTCAATGCCTCGAGAGACGCTCTCAACAAGCAGGAAGAAGGGGCCAAAGAACGGTCGAAAGAAGAAATGACAAAACTGCAGGACGAGTTCCACCACCTCCGGCGTCGCAAGAACGAGCTCTCAATACAGATCGACAATTCGAAAGACGCCGAGAACGCTGCCGGCAGAACAGCTGATCTCGAGCGACGAAAGGTCCAGCAGGCGGTGTTGGACGACAGTCATGTCATATGCGCAACTCTGAGTGGATCCGGTCACGAAATGTTTCAGTCCCTCAACATCGAATTTGAGACTGTTGTTGTGGACGAGGCTGCTCAGTGTGTCGAGATGAGTGCATTGATTCCACTGAAGTATGGCTGCGCTAAAGCTATCCTTGTTGGTGATCCAAAGCAACTGCCTCCCACTGTCTTCTCGAAAGAAGCCGCCAAATTTCAGTATGAGCAGAGTTTGTTCGTCCGCATGCAAGGCAATCATCCAGAATCGGTCCATTTGCTCGATACACAGTACCGAATGCATCCCGACATCAGCGCGTTCCCAAGTGCACAATTCTACGATGGACGTTTGTTGGATGGAGGTGACATGGAAGGCTTACGACGACAAGCGTGGCACAAGAGCTCGTTGTTAGCACCGTATAGGTTCTTTGATGTCGTCGGTCAGCATCAGGCAGCCGTCGGAGGCCGTTCGCTCGTCAATAAAGCTGAAATTCAAGTGGCCATGGCTCTCTACGACAGGCTCACCAAAGACTATCAAGAAACTGATTTCACGGGAAAGATTGGCATCATCACGCCGTACAAAGCGCAACTCAACGCACTCAAAGACCAGTTCTCGCGACAATACGGAAACACTATTCTCGAGAGTGTCGAATTCAACACTACAGATGCTTTCCAAGGTCGAGAAAGCGAGGTCATCATCTTCTCTTGTGTGCGAGCTTCACCGGCGGGCAATATTGGTTTCTTACAGGACATCAGACGTATGAACGTCGGACTGACCAGAGCCAAGAGCAGTTTGTGGGTCCTGGGCAATTCTGAAAGCTTGATGCGAGGAGAATATTGGAAGAGGCTTGTCTTGGATGCCCAAGAAAGAGATGTCTACACTAAAGGAGACGTCATGGGTATGCTGCGAAAGCCTTCATCAAGCTTTCCTGCAAAGCCACGGACGGCGGTGAAGAAAGCGCTGCCTTCTGATGCCGCTTCGAGGTCGGCGTCTCCAGTGGTGAAGGCAGAAGATGACTCGAGTGCGAATGGTCAAGCCGATCGTCGTCCTTCTGCACAAACAGAGAGGAAGGTCCCTCACAAACCTTCGCCAATGTTCGGAGGCAACAACACAACCACGAAAAAGATCGTTCCACCTGGCGGTGCTCAGCACAAAGAATTGGCCAAGGTGAAGCAGGAGGTGAAGCCGGAGGTGGAGCTGGCCGAGGTGAAGTCAGAAGAAGCCAAATTGCCGTCAACAAACGGCATCTACGGTGACGCGGAAATGAAGGATGTGGATGGAGGTTACACTAGCAGCAGAACCACCACTCCACAACCACCACAGATAGTCGACAGGATCAAGAAGACTGAAGCAGCGCACGCACGCTCATCATCTCCAGCATCTGCTTCTGAGAAGGATAAGAAGCCTGCAGCACCGCAACGAGCTCCTCAGCCGTCGGGGCCTGCGCCTCCACCCCGCAAACGGAAGCCGGCTGATCCATTCATGCCCAAGTCGAAAGTTGCGAAACGATGAGACCGCACATTTGCCAGGGAATCTATGCAGTAGTATCTGGAACAGACGGGCAGTGTTTCTGATAGCAGCGTTGCAGTTAGATACCCCGGGCTGATTTCTGGAAAGGATGGACGTGCCTTAATTCGTCGTGAGACCGCCTTCTCTCGGAGGTCAAATGCCCTCAAGAATTTCGTGAACTCGTGGCCTGCTCACAATATAGTCTAAAAACGCTGCGACTTGGACCTGAGCACCCCCCAAGCGATCTACGCACCATAAGACCTGCCTCAATAATTCGGCAATATCAAGGATGTTGTACTTTGCGTACCTGCCTTATGATGTAGCCGCCAACGACGCTAGTTATGCATAAAGCGGAACCGCTTTGGACTAAGCGTTAGCGCCAACTTTGTTCTGCGGTGCTCGTCACATGCGGAAAGTAAATTGTTGGGCATTTCTCGACACCTACAAACGCGTCTTCCACTCTATCATCGCATCGTCCTGACTCACTGCTGATACGCTAACACAGGGCTCATTCTCTATTTTAGCATGTCCAACGTCCATGATCCAGCCAAAAACCAGATCGTGTCTGATGACAGGAAAGGTGGGCCAGCGCTTAACGAAGCAGTCGACGGTGCTGAGGAAGGAAGCCAGTCCGTCTCGTTGGGGACTTTGAATGGCAATGGAAGTCACTCGCCAGTATCTACAGAATCAAATGACTCTGCCCGAAACGACGAGGGCAAGACAATAACTGAGGTGTCAGACGAAGAGCTGGCGGTCGACTCAGTTCTGCAAGAAACCGATGAGGTCAAGACAATAACCGAGGTGTCAAACGAAGAGCCGGCGGTTGACTCAGTTCTGCAAGAAAACGATGCCTCACGCGCATCGAAAGAGCCCGATGATGTCGCACAAATCCACAGAACAGGCGATGTCTGGTATGAAGACGGCGTATACCACAGCATTATGAAGCCATTTCCTTTTGGTCTGAGTGGGGACGACTTCGTCGGCGCTGGGGCATCTGGAATCATCGTTCGACTCAACGCGGTTGTGAAGAGAGCACATGGTTCGGCAGGACAAGATGTCGCTGTCGAACACCGCATCTACGAGAGACTCGGGCGGCACAAAGGAATCCTACGATACTACGGAACAGAGGATGAATGTCCCATTCTCCAGTACGCAAGCAATGGTTCCATACGAGACTACTACACGTATGGCAAGAAAAATGCGGTCATACCTTTGGCGATGAAACTCAGATGGGCTGAAGAGATTGTCGAGAGCATGGCTTTTGTGCATTCGAAGGGCGTTCATCACGCGGATATCTCAGGCAACAACGTGCTTTTAGACGAGCACTTCAGGACCAAGGTAGCTGACTTTGCTGGCTCATCAATCGATGGTAGTGAGCCTCTTGTAGTTTGCGAGGAGAGATTCTGCCTACCTTGGAGCGGAGACGGTGAGAGGCCGCTGACGGTGGGCTCGGAAATTTTTGCACTGGGATCCACAATTTACGAGATCATGGTGGAGCGAAGGCCGTACGAAGATCTCGAGGATCACGAGGTGGACTGGGCATTCGCTACAGGCGATTTTCCAGAAACGGGGTCACTGCCCGCTTTTGGCACTATCATCCAGAATTGTTGGACACAACAGTATGACGACGTGGATGAGCTCTTGATCGACGTGAGGGACGAGGGTAAGTTGCATTCTTCCAGCTACAACACAGCTAACAGTGTTCAAGTCAAAACCAAATCCTCTCAGAGCGAAAGCCTTAACGCGCGTATCCCCTGCAGTCTCTGCACCTTCATCGAGGGTGCCGCACTTCTACTAGTGCCCCTCTTCCTGCTCGCGGGACATCGAAATTAATCAAGTGCGTCTATAAGAAGACCTGGTGTTAGCGATGGGCCGCTGCCAGGTGAGCGCATGCTTACCTTTCCTAGCCTCTTGCAGTCTCCCTCTCTAGTGGGTGGCCTCTTGCAGCTTCCTTCTCTGATGGGCGACCACTTGCAGGTTTCTTACCTGATGGGTGGCCTCTTCTAGGTTTCTTCTCTGATGGAGAGGGTGGTGGACACTGTGGACAGTCACCATGCCGATTCGAAGTACCAAAGCGTGCTGGCTGGCCGTCGCCCCCAAGCATCGGGGTCAAGACCGCACAAGTCCTTCCAGACATGCGTGCTAGATCGCAATTCTGAGTGTCGGTTTCCGGCACGAGGTGTTTAGGATTGAGTCTGCAGTTCTTATATCTGCTGTAGTACGATATGTACCAACACATGGTTCTCTGCAGTCGAGGGATTGACGAGTTCTTGCGGCTTTGGTCGTCCAGGGGGGAAAAGAGTGCTTTAGAGTAATCCGGTCTGATTGACTACCATGCTCAAGTATTATATACACGTCTCCCCACTTTGCTTAGCGAATTGACTTGCACGAACCTATACACATTTTCTGCACGAGACATATCCAATGTACCTATCAGATCGATTGATACAAGCCAATAATGGCTCGCTGAAAGGCCTCGTTGAGAGTATGATGTGTTGGCTGCTATTTAAATTGAACAGTGTTCGGGGTTCTGTTCAAACAGAGTGAAGTACATAGAGACTTCAGGCAGCAGTGCTGCAGCACTTGCAGACTCATCACATTCTTCTCTAATCACCGTCGATCTACGTCTGCCGTCTCCCAGCACATCACTTTCGTTGGCTATGATCTGCTGTGCCGCAGCGCTTATCCAGCCTTGTTGGATGTGCTCTCGGCTATGACTGGTGGACTCTGAGAACATATGAACACTATGACGTTTCTTCACAGTATGAACATGCTCCAGACTTGAGCTTATGCGCTGTATGTGCGAAAAAGTAGTTTCATGGCAGAACCGTCGTTCTGACAGAGTGCGAGCGGCCGAACTTTACGGCAATTAAGCATCGGCTAGATACGGTAGTGTGAACTCAGGGATCTTAGCTCGAGTCTATCGTACTGCCGTGGTGTGCAGATGGGTAGGTAAGAATTCGTTATACACATACGTTGTCCCTACACCAGAGCACTCAATATTCAGATTGTTCATTACCAGCCAATGCGAATTACTTCTTGGCCAGAAGATCGCTGAACATATACTGAGACTTATGAATTGGCAAGCATGGAGTATTCGGGTCTTCTATCGCAGTCGTTAGTCAGACATCTCGGCGATGATCACATCGTATCTCCGGAACGACAATTTTGGCTGCGCATATGTCGACTGAAGAGACGACCGTCACGCATCTGGACTCGCCTGGTCGATAGCATCATCCAGCTATCAGTAAAAGTGACAACCTGAGAGACAGCATGCTCACGGCTGGACCTCGGAGGTCAAAAGAACATCCGCACTCCGTGCGCCGAGAATGGCTTGGCACTGGACGAACGCTTCGCGTGTGCATCACCACGATTCAATCACCTTAACAGTCCAATTCGCTCATGTACAGATCGCGTCTACAATCCCTTGCCATCATCCTCTCGATGTTTGCCTGGAAGCCGTCCAACGTGCGACAGACCTTGCCGTACTCTTCTTTTCTAGGACTGCTTGCTATCGAGCATGGCTAATCGTTCCAGTCACGCCGTGACATGCGACACGACAGCTGCTGTTTGCTGTCCGCTGTTGACACGGTACCACATTGAGTAACAGAACGATGGTCTCATCTGCACATATTCGTCGACCACAGTCCACAATCACACAACATCATTTGCATGGTTCTGTGTCGAGGGCGGCCCTCAAATTCGGTTCATATGCAAGCTGTGTCACTGATGGGGACCCTTGCATGCAGGTCGTACCACCTCGAGCAAGCTTTCGTGCGCCTCGCGCATCCTCTTCCACTGATCTCATCGATTCTTTGTCCATCCTCGAAACACCACCTCGACTTGACCAGTCAATCGTTTCAAACCCTGTACCTTTCGTACCGTCAACTTCGGTAAGCGAGGGTTCACTGTCCGACCGTTCCTTTCATGGTCTCTTATCCTTGACAAATGCACGACCCGTTGCACAGTCTTCTCCAAGGTACTACACGCCCTGCCTTTTTTCACTCTATGCCGCTGTTGCTTGTTTACCCCTCTCCTTTGACAAACAAAGATATACCACCCTTCTCTCGGGCTGCTATCATACATCCCTTTACTACATTGTTGTATCTGGTCTGACAGCGGCCGCGTGTCTTCGTCCATCAACATGACTTCTGCGGCTTTCCGCCGTTCCCAGCTGGCACCAGCTTTCTCCGATCACACTCCTCGACAGTTCGAAGTCGCTGCTGCCAGCAGAGCGAATTCAATGGATACCAGACCAGAATTGAGACTCGGACCCGGCATGCTTACCCCTGTTGCCGAAGATCCATACCTTCAAGACTCGTCTATACTGTACATCTCAGATTCGTCTCCACTGGCCGTGTCACACCGCGCTGGCCGCAACATTCGACGATATTGTCCAGACGATGACCGCAGCATTCAAGAGGATCTCATACCAGAAGCACTTCGATTGTCGCCGATCTTGTTTGACGACGAGCTCCACAACGATAAGTTATCCACTCAGACCGACCTCCTCCGACTTCCTCGATCCAACCCCTCATTCAACGTGTCGTACTTTTTGAGAACCACCGGGCCAGATCTTCCCATGCCCATTCCAAAACCAAAGAAATCAAAGCGAAACTCTCCGATGCCCAAAGGGACGTTTGGCATGTTCAAAACGAAAGCTCCAAAGAATCCTCCTAGAGCGAAGCCTCTCGTGGGAAATGTCGAGCAGAAAGTCTCCACGGCTGGTATGTGTCGCCCAGGAAACTGAAACCCATATACTCACTGTGCGTCCAGGCAAGAAATATCTTCAGATTGTACCTAGTGGAGAGCATGCCTTGATCACTCCTGATATCGAAGCGCCCCTACCATCCAAGTGCAACAACGAAGCATCCGAGGCCGAGTCGCACGCAGAAAACGGCACAAACACTGCTGCAGACGCCCAGTCACTCTTGCCGGTAGGCATGGCACCACATATCAGGTACGCCCATGACCCTCCCCACCCCGGACTGCCGCTCATCGCCTACAGTCTTGATGTCTTTGAATCTCGAGTGTCCATTCTGATGTATGATATTGAAAACAGTTGCAACAATGCCTCCGATCCAGAGCCTCGAGGACGCAAGAACAATCGCGAACCCAGCGGTCAGTCCGTTCGTATTATTACCGACGCCGATCACAGCCCAGTTCGACCATCCGCAGCAGACTCGCCAACGCCAAACCAAGACAGCGGGATCGAACTACCCGAAGAAGATCGACCAAAGCAATCACGTAGTTTCCGCAAGCTCGATGCCAGCACTCCACTTTCAAGTAACCCTCGTTCACCGAGTCTCAAGCCGAAAGAGTCATACACAGCCTTGCCTCCCATGTCGCAGAAGCCTGCTTCCAGAGACAGATCCAGCATCGTGCAGCCAAGCCCCCGCAGAGCTGGTAGCCACCCAATACTACTAGCTCGTGCTTCAAGTGACGTCTCGGCGTTGTGCTGGTCGAAGAACTGGATACCAGAACTGAATCGGTCCATTTCTGATCCCCCTGGTCCGCCGCCTCCGAGAAGCCCTCTTCGAATGCTGAGGGAAAGTCCACCATCAATCGAAGATATCCTTGGAAAGACTACTGCCGGCGCTGCATCGACCACCGAAAACAAGACATCAGAAGAGGCGGGCATATGCAGTTCGTTCAGAGCAATTGGATACCACCAGCTCAGCGACCCCAGTACCCTCAACCGGGGAAACGGCAGTTCGGCAAGCACCACCGACGGCGATGCAGCAAACATGGGCCTCAGTAGGCGCTTCACCAGCCATCGCAGACCACGATCAAAGGCATTGCCAGTGATCGAGTCTGTCGTCCATGCACCTCCACCACGACCACGAAGACGTCTCACACGTGCTCGTCCTCGAGGAGCCTCGTCAGTAGAGCTTAGCAGCATACACAAGCGCATCTCTTTGACACAAACACAAGAAGAAGCCTCCCGACCAACTTCTGTAGTCATCACACCATCAACAAACACCAAGCCGCGAGAAGCCAACCACAGATCCGTGATGCCACATCTGGGCCAAGGCGTAGAACCAGCTTTCGAAGCCATCCCAAGGCCCAAGCCAATGAAAGATCGCAGTTCAATCGCTATCCCCGCCAAAGGACGCAAGAGTCCCGGCCCACGCCCCCGCAGCGCAAAGATGCCGAATCGCAGCCCACAAATCCTGAACACACCACCACGATCAAAGAGTCCTCCAACGCGCAGGGTCCGCTACGAGACGGAATACACCCCGGAACCGCCCTCACCGCCTCCGAAGAGGAGTCTGCCACCAACACCGAAGCGCACACCACCGCGCCCAGTCGCGACCGAACCACAGGCCATCACAACCGAATCATCCAGCACCCGCACCGTGATCGCCGCACCGGCGCATCGGCCACCGCCCCTTACGGTACTGAACACGACTTTCCCCGCTCCACCTTCTAGTCGCCTCTCTTCGGCCCCTGCCTCAGCGAAAGACCTCCCATCGCCTCCGGCCTCAATTCGCAGTATAAAACCAGACCAGCTCGAGGGGCTGTTGACGAGTCTTCATGGACCGAAGCCGAGTCGGATGGACAGCCAGGGAAGTGGAGGTGTTGAGCACTCTGCCGTACCAAGACCCGGGAGTAAGGAAGGCGGTGAAGGAAATGGTGGAAGCGAGAACAAAAGCGGAAATGGTGTCGGCACAGATCTCGAAGCGCGACTGCGCGCAGTGGAGAGACGGAACCAGCTCCTCGAAGCAACCCTCATTACCATGATCCGCAACTCCAACGTTGCCGGTATGAGTGCAGCGCTGAGCCAGATGCGGGGACGCGACAATCTAGATTTCGACACCGACGCCGACGCCGGCGCCGAGACAGACGCTTTCCTCGGTAAAGACGGCTTGCACATCCGCTCGTCTCTGAGAAGAGACACCAGCGGCGGGAGCAAAAGAAGCGGAAGCAGCCATCACAGCGACCGCAGCAAAATTAACAGAGGCAGCAACCATCGCCGCAGCGATCTCGACCTGCTGGCTCATATCGGTCATCCAGCGTTCAGTCGTCAGGGAAGCGAGGAGTTCGGCAGGGACATGGGCGCAATGCCCGAGGGTCGTGAGGAGAGTGACGTTGTCAAGGGTCTTGAGAGGGCGGTGGAGGCCCATGGTGTTGACGAGGACGAGACGCAGCGCTCCTCCAGTGGTAGTTCGGCATTGGATGAGTACCTCAATAATCGCATGCCTTCGTTTGGCGAGGCGGTTGTTGTGGGGAGATAGGTGGACGGAGATAAGAGCAAAGGAGGGTTTGGAGGTTGATGAGATCAAAGTGGTGTGAGTTTGGTGGGCAGATGCTTCGATTCGTACAGATCTATGGGACAGGTTCCTTTTTCAACGGTCGTTTCGGTTCGATTTGAGGCTGGTCAGGGTTGGGTTTGGATCAAAGATGATTCTCGCGCTTTTCGTTTAATATCGATACCCTTATGAAGTATGACACTGTTTCTGTTCACATCAAACACGACGCCAGCTCTATGCCGTCCTTACTGTGATCGATGATAAGATGACTAGACTAGTAATTGATATACAATAGCTGTGCATTGAACTATAATCGGTTGATGCTATAGACAGTGTCCTGGAAAGCCAGAAGCTGACGTCGTGCATGCCACTTACTTATGTTGTCAACTGCAAGCCGAGATCAGCACGGAAGCTGCCATGCATTCTCGGTCGGTTCGTTGGAGAGCGTGACGTCTTGGGAAGAGGCTCTCGTCAGCTGAAGATCGTTACGCATCGACATGGGTACATGTCTGTTTCCTGCCCGCGACATGACTAACACCGCGTAGACGTAAACGCAACCGAGACTAGTAGTGATCATGAAGATGTATGAAATGCAATCTTTTGGTCTAACGCATCAATCTACCCACTATAAAGCCGGCCCATCATGCAATCCAGCAACGCCATTACATGCACGCATACGCATCTCTATCTCCGAAACGAAAACAGCAAAACATCCAGCAACGCAACGACAACTAGCCAAGTCTACAACTCTACTCGGCCTCATCATCAGTGTCCGGAGGCTTAGGCGTACCCTTAGGCGTGTTCAACCACTCGATGTGCCTGAGCTTGCGGCGCACCTCGCGCTCCTTCTGCTGCGCACGCGTCATCTTCTTCTTCTTCTTGGCCTTGAACTTGAGCGGCGCGTCCTCGGCGTCACTTGGCATCGCCGACGACACAGGCGTGGCGCCAGCCGAGCTGACGTTGCTGCTCGCGACGGCGGAGCTGCCGACGCCGGATCCCAGACGCGGTGTGCCGGGCGTGCTGTCCTCGAAGCGGTCGAGAGAGACGGCGAGTTGGGATTTTGATGTCAGGCGACCCGCGTCGACGTGCCATTGCTCGGGGCATAGAGCGCCGACGAATTCTTCGTTGTGCGAGATCATGACTACACCTCCCTTGTATTCGCGAATGGCGACGGCGAGACCACCGATGGAGTCGCGGTCCAAGAAGTTGGTTGGTTCGTCGAGGACGAGCAAGTGAGGGTTGTTCTGAAATGTATTAGCAATTGATCATTTGAGAAATCGAGTGATAGATTTCTTGACTTACCCACATGGCACCGGCCAAGACGACCTTGACCTTCTGACCACCAGAGAGACCAGAGATCTCGTTGTGGTTGGCAATCTCGGGGTCAAGACCGACATCCTCAAAGTGCTTGGAGATGACCTTTGGCTCGAGCTGTCTGAAACCGAGACCCTCACGGGAAGCCTCGTGGTCGTCAAACTCCTGGATCTGCTTGGTGTAACCCCACTCGGTAAGAGTCTCACGTGAGACCTGGCTGTTGTACTTTGGCAACCAGCCGACCCACTTGACCTCGTACTGGAAGGTCTTCTTGTACTTTTGACGACCGATGATGGCTTCGAGCTGACGCGCACCACTGCCGTCTGGCATGGTGATGAACTTGTCCATCTGGGCCTGGTCCTCGGGGGTCAAGACACGAGTCTGCTTCATCATGACTTCACGATCATCACCGTTGGCGTAACGCCATTGGAGGTACTGGTTTGGAGTCTTCTCCATGTGCATCTCAACGTGCTCGAGAGCGTGCTGCTTGATGTAACCGATACGCAAGTTAGGGTGCTTCTCGACTCTTCCTTCTTGTGGAATGACTTCACCAGTGAGAATCTTGATGAGGGTAGACTTTCCGGCTCCGTTTGGTCCGATGATGGCAACACGGGAAGAAAGAGTGAGACCACAAGTAACATCTTGAAGAGATGGTTTCGATGCTCCAGGGTAGGCGAAAGAGCAACCAGTCATGCGGAGGATGGATCTGGTGTTGGACTTGACACCTGTCAAGATACCTGGAGGAGGGAACTTGAACTGGACGTTCGAGGAGGAAAGGGTGTAGTAAGACTTGGCCTCTGGCTTGACCTTGACGAAAGCGGCAAGGTTACCCCTGTAGTTGACAAGCTTCTTCTGCTCGTAGTGGATAATGTCTGTGCAGACCTCGTCGAGGAAACCAGAGTCGTGAGAAACGATGAGAGAGGTAATCTCGGTGTGTGCCTTGAGGTAGTCCTGAAGCCAAGCAATGTTGGCAACATCCAGATGGTTGGTAGGTTCGTCGAGAAGGAGAACATCAGCGCGCAACAACATTGCACGAGCCAAGGCGAGCTTCATCTTCCATCCTCCAGACAGAGAACCGACGGCGTTCTGTTGTGACTGACGGCCCTCGGTGCCTTCGTCGAAGCCGACCTGAGCAAGGACAGACTTGATTCTGTCAGTACCCTCTTTGACGAGCTCTGGATCCTTGCAGCAGAACTCGAAGATGCTGATGTCTGCATCCTCACCCTGGTTGTGCTCGACCATGACACTGCGGAGCTCATCCTGAGATGGGAAACCGTCGAGCTTGCCGGTGGAGATACTGCGCATAAGGGTGGACTTTCCGCAACCGTTGCGACCGCAAAGACCGTAGCGGTGACCCTTGAGGAGGCGGAGGTTGGTGTTGGAGAGCAAAAGCATACCACCGTATCCGAGGGAGAAGCGTGCGTTGACGATCTCGATCTCGCCATCAGCTGGCTTGACTGGAGCGCCAAACTTACGCTCATCCTCGGCAAGGAAGTGAGCCTCAACGGCCTGGCCGACTGAGGTAGCCTTGTCGCCGTCCATGAGTTGAGTAAGGTATGGTGTGACGTTCTTGGAAATGCGGTCAATCTGGCGCTGAGTGACGTCCTCGGCAACAATAGTGCCAATGTATGGGCGAGCGACTGCCCAGACGTCAGAGTCACCTGGGTAGTTGAGCATGCCACCGTTGTCCTTGATGGCCTTGTCGAGGACCTCGCAGACGTCCTCTGAAGAGGTTCTGGCAATCGCACTCAAAGCGGCTTGGTCAGTGTCGTCACCCTCACCCATAGCCTTCTTGATAACGTCCAAAGCACGCTTTGCAATGTCTCTGACTTCTGGGAGAGAGGCGTTGGCCTGGACTTTTTGGACACCAGGTCTGAGCTTTGGCAAGAAAGTCCTGGCCTCAATTGGGTTGTGGACAAGTCTGGTCAAGTTCTCAACGACAACGGAAGATTGGCGGAGGACTTCTTGGGAGGTGGTTGGGTTGTTGAGAGCGCGCTCAAGAGGAGGAGTAAGGAGCGCAAGGACTGGAGAGTTGACTTCGGCAACGAAAGTGGTCTGAGACAAGGCGTGGATGGCCTTGTTCAGGTTCTCGGTAGATGGGTTCTCCATGTACTTGATCAACAATGGAATCTTTGGTCCAACATCGTCGTTCTGGAGCAGCTCGGTGATCGAGTTCATGGACTTGGTGGCCTGTTTGGCAACCTCTGATTTGAGATCGTGCATCATGTTCTCGACGGTTGGAATGAGTGTTTCCAGTCTCTTTCCCATGGCAGATCTCAAGATATCCTTGACTGACTCTTCCTCGTAACTGGCGTTTCCCATCTTGGCCTTGTCGGCCATGCGTCCGATAATTTCGATAGCGCCGACTGCTCCTTGCCATTTACCAGAGGTCTTTTTCAGGTACTGCATGATGACAGGAAGAAGACCAAAGACCTTGGCCTCTGCGCCGAGGTTGTCAAAGATTGCGTCGAGTGCGTATTTTGCACCCTCTCTGACGTGAGCACCCTTGTCTGCCAGCAGATCAAGGACGATTGTGACGAGTTGGGTGTCTTGGAGGAGGAAAGTGACCTCGGAGATTCGCTGCTTTGGTGGGAAACGCTCAAAGATGGCTCCGAGAGCGAACATGGCGCCCTCTCTGCGCTCACCCTTTTTCTTGTCGGTGCTGGCCGCCTTGATGTCATCGAGAATTCCATACTCGTGGAGGCCACGGAAGCCGACGGAGTTCAGGAGAACATCGCAAAGAGCGTAGGAAGAATCAAGAGACTCCTGAGAGGTCTTGGAAGCGTAGATGCTGTCGGTGATGGTCTTGATGTCCTCAGGGGAAGGAGCAGCGTTCTTCGAGGTAACGATAGTTGATGCCATTGGGGGCGACTCGGAATGTGGCATGTCCTAGAAAGGACAGCGTCGTAAAAAGGTGTCGTAAACTTCTTGGTCTGCAGAGAATAATCTGTAGAGCCCCACTATCGTGATTTTGAGCTTCGAGCGGTGAATAGGAAGCGCTGGCACGCTTTTAATTGCGCAGGTGATTATTTTTCCAGTCGCTCAGCGCAGAGACGATCTGGTCGTGGTAGAGTGGAGAGGGGAGAGTAGAAAGAAAAGAAGGAACCGCGGCAAGAGAGAAAGAAATGCCTTGGAGGGGTGAGAGGACGTTTATCCCAACTTGCTCTCAATGTTGCGCAGCCAGTGTCGGGCTAGGGATTTTTTCCTCCTGCGCTCTCACCAGAAAACATGACGGAGGCGGGCACGTTCTCGGGATGTCCCGTTAGCGGCGGACAACCCGAAAGTAAGGCACTTTCGGCTGGATGAGTCAGCACGTCTACCACACACGTCGAATTGTCGAGGCTTGGCGGCAGTCGCAACATCACGCCAGGAAGGCTTTGACGATATTGACCGCTTCATCGACAACTACCACCCAGTAACCGACCCTCGACAAACACCGCCAACATGCGTATTTACGAGGACACTTTCAGCGGCACCAAGATCTACCCGGGCAAGGTGCGCACATCCGATCAATCCCTGCAGTTTGGAGATGGAGAAAAAGTTGGCCAGAGATGGACGGGTTGAGGAAGGCTATGGGATGGACAACATGAGATGGACTGGATGGCTGACACGATGGATTTACAGGGCAAGCTCTACGTCCGTGGTGACTCCAAGGTCTTCCGTTTTGCAAATGGCAAGAGCGAGTCTCTTTTCCTCCAGCGCAAGAACCCAAGAAAGATCTCCTGGACCACTCTCTACCGACGCATGCACAAGAAGGGTATCACCGAGGTACGACTCTATACATTTCCGCGACACGAACCGATCAATATCGCCTTTGTCGCCCAATCAATACCGAACCGTGACTAACTTAAATCCCACCACAGGAGCAAGCCAAGAAGCGCACTCGCCGTACCGTCAAGCAGCAGCGTGCCATCGTTGGTGCTTCGCTCGATGTGATCAAGGAGCGCCGTGCTCAGCGCCCAGAGGCCCGCGCCGCCGCCCGCTCAGCAGCCCTCAAGGAGGCCAAGGACAAGAAGGCCGAGTCGGAGAGCAAGAAGAAGATGGAGAAGGCCAAGGGTGCCGCCGGTGCCGCCAAGGGCAACGTCGCCAAAGTGAGCAAGATGGGAGCCAAGGGTGCCGCGCCAAAGGTTCAGGCCAGGACCAAATAGATGGATTGATCTTTGATGTGATGGTTCATGGTTGATGGCGATTCATCAAGGGAGAAGAGGGGACGACGATGAATTCAGAAGCGACTGATCTTCGTGGATATTGCTGGGTTCTGGCGTGGGGTCTCTATTTACTCAACCCGAAAAGGCATGGCTAGGCATGGGTATAGGCATCGTTGTGGTGTCTTGCATGCTATAACGTGGACTGAATGCATGAATTGAAGCAAAATCATCATCTGTTCTTTCGACATTCAGCGTTCAACATTGTGCAGCAGACAACATCCTTTTGCCGGTTGTTGTATCCGAACGACCATATCACAACTTATCAGCACAAACCATCGGCCCTTCAATCTCGTTCCTCTTCTCCTTTCCAAGCAACTCCTCCACAATCGTCAAAGAGAACAACATCGCCGTGCCCGGTCCACGACTCGTGATAACCTTTCCATCAACAATCACCCTCTCCTCATCTCCAGCATACTCCCAGCCCTTCTCCACAATCTGCTGCTTAACACTCGGATGACTCGTGACCCTGCACTTCTCCGCCGCAGCATCCTTGACCTCGCCGGCAAAAGCACTATCCGTACTCGCCACGAGCGCCGTCGTGCCGGCGCAGATGAAGGCGACGTGTTTCTTCTCGTTGCGGAATTCTCGGATCAAGCGTAGGACGCTGTCGTCGGCGCAGAAGGTCGCTGCGCCCGGTCCGCCGCCGGGGAGGATTAGGATCGAGCATGCGTCGAGGAAGCGGTCGGGGATGCTGTGGGGTGCTGGGATGTCCGGGACGATGCGCACGTTGCGGGAGCAGCTGTGTTATGTTAGACGGGGTGATGGGAAGAGTGATGGAGTCTGTGGTTATGAGTGATCTGATGCCCTGAAATCCACCTCATTTGACATGAATCAGTCCGATCATACACCGCTGCCCTGCCAAATAACGAGAGATTACAGAGACAGGTTCAAGAGCGGATATGAAGAAAATCAGACTGGAATAAAAACATGACCTACGTTGCATAAAAGACTTCTTTGAGCTGTACGCCGCAAGATTTGACCGCGAAACCTGCTCTGGTCAGGACACTGGTTTTGCTCATCAGCATTGTGCTCTACACCCGATCCATCAATCCAGAAAACGCACTCGTATGGCGTGACAAATTCAATCTCTTCAGTGCCATCTGCAATGAGAATCAATGCCGAGGGTTGATTCGAGTCCATTCTTGCCTTTGTGGATGGAGAGATGAGTTCCTAGCTGAAATCCTGATGTACTGTTACTGTTGTACGGAAGAAGGTCAAATTGAAACGATGATTTATTTGCTGCTCAATGTTTCGGTTTGAGGTCGGGGGATGAAGTCCAGTGTGAGGATGATCAACCATCGGGGCTTGCTCGTGAATGAAGTCTTTGCCTCGCCTCACAGTCTTGCACCATGGCCAATACTTGTGCACCACATTCGATTCATGGAAAAATACTAGCGAGGTCTACAAGACGTTGGACACGGTCGTTCTACCTAAGAAGCTAAATTCATCTATATCTGTAGTGTCCTGAATGCCGATATAGTAGCAGTATCTTGAGCATCATCTAGGAAGTCTATGCTGTAAGCATTACAGTACACTTTACGGGAGCGACGTTGCGCAAGTCGTCAACAGTCAATGGCACGGTCAGTGTTTTCAGGTCTATTTTCTAAGCACTGGCAGACTGGACTATGGCTACCTGTATTGCTCGACCTATACGGCACCGGCCATATCCTACGACGTATTCGTAGCCAAGCCTCCGCTATTGACAAGTACGACCACGCATAGACGTAAAGGCTCCCAGCCGAATCTTAGCCACCAGAGATAAAGCAGAAATTGAGCCAACCTATCAGATGGGTCATAGTATCTCCTTGGATCAACCAAGTCCATCGACTCCTTCAGTGCTGCTTTAGAAGAGTCAGACAGATCCTCAGTTGTGAAGTTTGCGCACTTAGGGGATGGTAACCACACCAGTTATAAAGAGGTACGACTAGGAGAGCCATAGCAAGAACTTGACCCAAGCCCCATTTGTACTCGACCGCGATAGCACTTGGTGACATGGCTTGTAGACGCGTCTCGCGTTGCATGAAGAAATCCCCAACAAACCCCGATGTTATCACCAGAGCCAGAAGAGGTGTATCCAGTTCAAGAATAGCGGCGCTTACTTTAGCTGCCTTGCAATTATGGATCGAAAAGGTTTCTACCACGGCTTACGCACTCGCCGTGACACATCTCATCTTCGGTTGTCTCGCCGTCAGGCTTTGGCCGATGGTCGTAATGCTCTCCCACAAGCACTTTCCTTGATTTATCAATCCCATCTGTGATTATTAGCCCGCGCTATAGTGTTTCCACTAACGCCGAACGCTCACCTTTGATCGATCGAAGCAGACCGATTAGCGGTACAAGAAGCAGACTGATAGCAAGAATCTGGTAATATGACCACTGGTCTTCGATATTGATATCACTCGCTGGCATGACATACAATCGACTGTTTCGTAATTTGAGAATAGCCGTGATCTGCCAGATGGGGAACGTTACTAGCAACAAGGTTATGCTAATATGGACGAGGTAGAATAGGCCAGTGAGTCTATTTCTGGCGAAGTCGGCAAGAACATCGTGAAGCTTGTGATATTTTTCAGTCTGAATTGGTTCGCTCGGCGGTGATCCAGCCCATAGAAAGTGCGTAGCGTAGTAGATAGGATACATCGGAATGCAGGTCCATGCACAGGTATATAGCAGTTGTGCCCATGCTTTTAACCAGTATTGCCAGTCATGGAACCCCTCGAAACCCCCGATGGGGCAAAAGAATCTTTTCAAGTCCACTGGCATACTGGAGAGAACAGCGCTTGCAATGAAAAACAGCACCCAGTTGAGACTAGCCACATATTGATGGAACCAGAAGCGAAACGTGTACGCTGGCCGACAGTAGTATAACCAAGATCAAGGGTAGTATGATGACCAAACCAGATGATAGCAAAAGGTGTCTGTATAAACACCGAGGCAAGCCAGCTTGTGTGCGAATCTGAAATGGTACTCAGAAATTCCAGTATCGCGTAGTTTGAAAAAGGTTGTCAAAAGTATCGCTAATATTATCAAGCGATGAGCTTCGAGATAGACGAGCGTGAACTTGAGAGTCGTGCCATGGCATATGTCAACAAAGTCGAGCAGCCTCGTGGTGCGTCTTTTGTGTGGGTTTCTGTTGGCGTGATATAGCACCGGTGAGTACAGATCTGCAAATAGTATTCGAGAGTTGCATATCGTCAACGCGAGCAGAACTGTAAGTATTGCGCTAGCTATGGCTAAGGTAGTGACACCAACGCCGCCGATGACAGGGTCGGGCAGTAGTGATTTGAAGCAGTCATGAGCTGAATGTGATGTTGCATGCTGTTCAGGGACCGAGTGGCTCGACATGTCTCGTGTTGCTGGATACGATGTAGCGGAATGGTTGTTGAAATGTAACTGAGGAAGAGAGCGTGAAAGCGTATACCTGTGGGGGCTTGAAGATACAAGTATGGCCAAGGTCGCTGTTGCTGTTGCGGCAAACAAAGCGGTCATCTCGTGATGCTGGAGGGTGTGACAGACACCTGCAGAAAGCTGCATCAAACAGGATGTTGGACCGTCTGAAGCTGATTTGCTCTTGATATCACATGTCCATCTTCATTCCACAAATCTGTACCACACCTGAAAATGTTGTCGTATGGGATCTTCCACCAGAATACCGATCGAGCATTGTGATTCCAAAGCGTACCCAAGAACGAGACAGGAGACAAGAAATACACAATGAGAAGGACCTACTATGATCCTACTAACCGATACTACCAGCAAACGAGAATCAAACTTAGTACGGTGAGAGGCCCGACAGTAGATTAACAGGAACCTTTGGACGGCCCTTGGATGGAAGCATTATTAAGGGCACAACGATCGAAAGGCGGACAGGATGAGGATAGATTGCGTCGGCATCACATGGTAACAAGAAAGATGATGATGGGATAAGATAAGATGTGATTTATTAGCTACCCCGCAATCATGGACCCTGTCCTCGTGCTCGTCCGATAGCGGACCGAAAAGCGCTCGAAATTACCCGACAAACGCGTAGACAGAACTCTCTCGAATCGCGACGAGGCAAAGATTGCCCTGTCCGGCCCACTCTGGATCTCTTATCTGTCAATCATTTACAATTTCAATTATCAACGCCAAAAGCAATTCGACCTGTCGTGCCACCAATTGCTCGTCTTGTACCCAATTTCAGCGATAACAAGCCGCGCATGGCACCGTAAACATGACGCGAGTGCTGCTCGATGTCGTCAATTGTAACTACCCCTCTATGTACAGCTGCGCGGAAACGCATGGCTGAGGCGCCGGGGAAGCGAGGACGTGAACGAGAGTGCATATCGCGGCCATCTTCGTTAGGCAGAGTGACGCAGATACCATGTGTGGAGCGCCCCGGGGCCAGACTGTCACTCAAGTCACCCACCGAGAAACGGAGGGTCGTGTAGCTCCTCCACTGCGGGTGAACTTTACTTATCACCATCGACAATATCAGGGTCGCAACTTTCCTACTTTCTTTCTGCTTCCTAACACATACATCTCTGTACCAGAACCAATACATACACATACCCATACGCAATCATGTCTAACCTTCCATCCGAGCCAGAGTTCGAGCAGGCCTACAAGGGTTAGTAGAGTGTTCCCCCACTAGAGGGAGTGTTTATTCTGGCCACCATACTGATACCGACGTAGAGCTCGCCTCTACCCTCGAGAACAGTTCCCTGTTCCAGAAGAACCCAGAGTACAAGAAGGCTCTCAAGGTCGCTGCCATCCCAGAGCGTATCATCCAGTTCAGAGTCACATGGGAGGACGACAAGGGCGAGGTCCAAGTCAACCGTGGATTCAGGTCAGCCGAGTCTGCCCAGAGATAAGACAGGCAGCACCGCTAACACGTTCACAGAGTCCAGTACAACTCCGCCCTCGGTCCATACAAGGGCGGTGTCCGCTTCCACCCAACCGTCAACCTTTCCGTTCTCAAGTTCTTGGGTTTCGAGCAGGTCTTCAAGAATGCCCTCACCGGATTGAACATGGGTGGTGGTAAGGGAGGAGCCGACTTCGACCCCAAGGGCAAGTCCGACAACGAGATCCGCAAGTTCTGCGTGTCGTTCATGCGCGAGCTGAGCAAGCACATTGGCGCCGACACTGATGTCCCAGCTGGTGACATTGGTGTCTCCCCACGCGAGATCGGATGGATGTTCGGCACCTACCGCGCCATCAGGAACAGATGGGAGGGTGTCCTCACCGGCAAGGGTGGCAGCTGGGGTGGTTCGCTCATCAGACCCGAGGCCACTGGTTACGGCTGTGTCTACGTAAGTTGACTCACGCGAGCTACACAGACTGCAGACTAACAACAATAGTACGTTGAGCACATGATCAACTACGCCTCCGGCGGCAAGGAGTCTTTCAAGGGCAAGCGCGTCGCCATCTCCGGCTCCGGTAACGTCGCACAGTACGCCGCGCTCAAGGTCATCGAGCTCGGCGGCACCGTCATCTCGCTGTCCGACAGCAAGGGCGCGATCATCGCCACCGACGACAAGGGCATCTCGCCGGACATGGTCAACTACATCGCAGACCTGAAGGTGAAGCGCAAGCAATTGTCGGAGCTGCAGTCGACGTCAGAGTACAGCAGCAAGGTAAAGTACATCGACAACGCGCGCCCCTGGACACACTGCGAGAAGGTCGACGTGGCGCTCCCCTCGGCGACGCAGAACGAGGTCTCGGCCGAAGAAGCACAGGCCCTCATCAAGGCGGGCTGCAAGTTCATCGCCGAGGGCAGCAACATGGGCTGCACGCAAGAAGCCATCGACGTCTTCGAGAGCGCGCGCAAGGACAAGAAGAACGACTGCTGCTGGTACGCGCCGGGCAAGGCGGCCAACGCCGGTGGTGTCGCCGTCTCCGGTCTCGAGATGGCGCAGAACTCGCAGCGCTTGTCCTGGACCAGCGAGGAGGTCGATGCCAAGCTCAAGGATATCATGAAGAACTGCTTCACCAACTGCCTCGAGACCGCCAAGGAGTACGTCACTCCCGCCGAGGGCGAGTTCCCGTCGCTGGTCGCTGGTGGAAACATTGCTGGTTTCAAGAAGGTCGCTGCTGCTATGCTCGACCAGGGTGACTGGTGGTGAGCAATTCGTCTAGATGGGTTTGCACATTGTAGATAGAGAATGCAGAAACTGCAAATGAATCACATGAATCGTAAATATGCTATTCCGCGTCCACTGGATCCCAGTCCGTGACAAGATACTCATCCAGCCCGTCCATTTTTTGCATATCGCCCTCGTCAATTTCAAAACCGCCAACATCGCCGTTCTCCGCGATCCGCTCCTTCCTGACACTCTTCGGCAGCGGCACAAACCCGTGCTGCAGACTCCACCGCACCATGAGTTGGCCCGGCGTGCAGCTGTATTTCTTACTCAGCGACACAATCACGGGGTGCTTCATGCGCAGGGCGCGGGCTAGCGGGGCGTAGGCTTCGACGACGATGGAGTGGGACTGGCAGAACGAGGTTATCTCCGTGCGCGTGTTAAAGGGGTGGACTTCGATTTGGTTGACCGCTGGCTTGATGCGTGGGGAGGCGGCGAGGAGTTCCTGGAGCTGTGATTTTCTGTCAGAAAGGTTGTGCGGTGACTGTCTGTCAGAAGGTTGTATAGTGCCTCGTGGGTCGTGATGGGAAAAGTTTGAAGACGCTGTTTGTGCAATGACTCGTGATGGAGAATAGGATTGTTTGGATGAATGCATGACTGTTCGGTGTCGGAACTCACATGCTTGACTCCATAGTTTGAGACACCACCAATCCTGACCTCGCCGTCCATCACGGCGTCCTCAACGGCGCGCCAACTCTCCAGTCTGGCTTTCTTGCCGCCGTACGGCGAGTGCAGCAGGAACAAATCAATGTAGCCCAACCCGCACTCCTTGACGGATTTTTTGATGCTGCGACGTGCGGTGTCATAGTCCGAGTTCGAGGCGAGCTTGGACGTGAAGTGAATGTCCTCGCGCTTCAGACCGGTGGTGTTGGAAGCCGAGGTCAGAAACTTATTAACGGCGCGGCCGACATCTGCTTCATTGTGGTACATTTGCGCCGAGTCAATGGCGCGGTAGCCGGCCTGGTGGGCTCGTTGGTCATTGTGATTTGATGCAATTGAGTTTTGCTTACTTCTAGCGCCCAGGTTGTAGCGCGTGAGGTCTCATTTCCAGACGTCAAGTACACCCCGAGGTGAATCGTCGGCATGGAGAGACCGTTGTTGAGCTAGAAGGTGAAATCGGTGTCAGTGCGGCTGCCGAATCACCGGTTTCAGATGCGAACAAGATGCGAGGCTTACCTTGACCGCACCGGCCAATGAGTATGTTTTCGCCGACATGTTCTTCTAGTATATTGATGATAGGGGTTTGAAGGATGGTGTCCCATGGTCTGTTGGAGGGATGCAAGTGTGCTCGTGTGATGATTTATTTTCTATGACGTCTGATGTTCTGGACATGTGATGGATAAAGCTTCAATTGACTGCATACCGTTTTATGTCTGGTTTCTTCGCACTGTACCTGCATCTACGGGGATATTCCTCTCGGTGGGGTCGCTTTCTCCGAGTATTGAACGTGACCAAGCAACTCATATTGATTTGGTCCGTGTGGCAGTATTATTGTAAAGTCAAGAAGAATAAATTGAGACAGTATTTGAGATACCATGCAGATCTGATCCCGCATCTCGGCACGTCCCGTGAAATGGTCAGGGTCCAATACGCCATGCCGCCGCAGATTCCAATTCAGGCAGTTTCCATCACGGCGTCACTGCAGGTGGGAATTGCCCTGGATTTGCCTCATCATGGGACAGAAATGCATGGATGAATGAGATCCATGTCTCTCTTGTACACAGAGGGTATTTTACCAGGACAACTCCGAAACTCTTGGACCAATTTTCATATCACAGCATCCAACGCTCAGACACCGGCACGACTCATATTGCGACTCTGACTCCGTTCCGTCCCAAACTCTAGTCTTACCTTATACCGAGTCCCCACCTTATCGTTGTCTCCGTTCACACAATTACTGTTCCTGAAAGCCATTCCGCGCCGTTAGTCGTTTGGTTTGCGCATTATCCAGCGTGGTCTGTGTTGGAGAGCCGGGTAGTAGAAAGAATAAAAGGATCCAGTCCTCCTCCGTGTGCTATACGCTACGGTAAGCGATAGTGACATGGGAAGTCGACAGCAGGCAAAGTACGATAGTGGTTACTACTACTACAACCATGACTGCTACCATTGTCACACGCTGACTGATATTCAAAGCAGCATGCCTTCTTATGCACCAGATTCGTTCGTATCAGCATCGTCTCGTGCTTTCAACCAGCAGTCTGGTTGTGTTCGGCAAATGTCGAATCCATCTTGCAACAACAACGCCGACTTTGATATCCTGGAGTGGCATCCAGCCTATCAATCATGTCAGAAGTACTTCCTTGATCATGCTCAGCATGAGCCGGGTACTCAGGCACTGTGCGCTTTAATCAACATCCGTCTACCTTTCCAATGGTCGAGCAATCCTGTCTTCTCCTCAGACCCATCCTCACAAAATCCCAATCAACCTGGACAGTCACCCTTTAACTTCAACGCTTTCTCACGGCAAGCACAATCACCGCCCCACCGCAACGGACACCCACAGCCTCCAGTCTTTGTCTCGTTGGTACCCTACGTACGACGTCTGGTCATTACTGGATTTGATAAGGGTGGTATCCTACACGGTTTATTCGGAGACGCATGGCAGGGCGGCATCACACCATTGCAAGACTGCGAGAGGAGGAACTACCTGTTCGCGGCCAAGCACGGCGGATGGCGCAGCTGCAAGAAGCAGTACGACTTGAACGAGGAAGAGACAGTACCATTCTTGAAGCCATTGGAAAACGTACGACCCGATGAACTGGACGCCGCGGACAAGAGCTGGGGCGAGTGGCTCGCAATGGAGGACTGGATGTTGGGACCTCGAGCTCCTGACGACCAAGACAACGGTACCAAGCCCGGCATGAGCTCTGGAGCGAGGTACCGCGCAGACCTGCCAGATGGTGTGTAATAATAAAGGCGTGGTTCATGGTTTGGAAACATTGATGTTTTGGCTTTACACATAGCGGTATTCTCCACGGGCATAGCATTTGGTTTTGGTCATTCCCTTGTAAGTAGTTCAGAAACACGGCTTTTCTGAAATCCCATACCGTTCGTTCCATCTCATTGATTCTCCTCTGCTGTTGGCATGTCGTTCGCACCTGCCACGTGGACGCGATGTAAAGCTTCGGCGCGCGGGCAGTATCTTCCTTTCATCAAACTCGGGCACTTCAGTGTACACATTAACGTTACATCAACCAGGTCTATCTGTTTTGTTGTCCTTCACATCTCGATGGTCTTTCTGTTTTACGAGACGAGAGGTGCTGGTGGAAAGTCAATTTGTCAGGATGATCAAGAACGAACTCATCATGTCTCACTTGGAACGTCGGGGTCAGCACCCATTTTGTCACAGACCACATATCATATCGATACTGGTCCTCCCAAGGATAGTACCATCCTTTGAGGAACTCTACAGTACTCCGATTCACTGATCACTACTCTCTTCGTACGAATCTACAGGAACATGCCCGCCGCTGTGGTCAGGTCGTCGCATAGAGCTATAAGAAGTGAAGTGGTCAATGAATGTCCTTCACCTCGCCAACCAACATTCACTTCACCTTCGCATTACCAGCCACGTTACGATGCCCTAATCTGAGTCATCGCCTTGAAGTTTCTTCAGCTCGACCTTCCCCTCCTTCCTTCACTCTCCTCGCTTCACAGAACAAAACTTGCAACTTCCTCCAATTCTCACAACAATCGTTCGATACAACCGACACGAGGTAATATTCGTTTTACGGTACTCATTACGAAGCCGTCTTGCTAATATATTCAGTCTACAATCATGAGCGCCTGGTCTGATGATCAAAGCTCCCGTGAGCATCCCGCTTTCTCGCTTGCGGGCTTCGAGAACGACTTTCCAGCATTTGAAGAAGTCTTCAACGATATCGTTCATTTTGCCGGAATCGTTTCCAAGCATAAGCGTGCCGAGCACATTGCTGAACGTATTCGCTATGGTAAAATCCTGCTTTATGGTGAGAAGGCAGCCATCGAGGCGAAGATTGAGGCAAAGATTGAGGCGAAGACTGCAGCCTACGAGCGTAAGATCGCTCATCAACAGGCAGCCGAACACGAACAGACCATCTCCGATCTTCAACAAGAAATTGCGCAGCTCCGTGAAATTGCAACAGTCAAGACCACGGCCGACGAACTTCAGGCCTGCTTGAAGCCAGTTGTCGAAGAAGCGATTAAGAATGCATTGACTCATGTCAAGCCTCAAATGACGCCAACTACCTCTGATTTGGCAAACGACGATGACGCTTATGTCGAGACTGCCGGCAATCCAGAAAAAGCCCCAGTCATGAACGATCCGCGGTCCAAGTCTGAAGGAGGCCCCATCCAGCCTTTCAATCTGCCAGAATCCATGCTCGGTGGTCTTGGAAAAGGTCTTGCTGCATTCGGTCAGCTCTGTGAGGAGATCACTCCCATTGTCACTGGAGATCAAGTCAACAAAGACAGACAGGCAATTTCTGAGCTTCAAGAGCAAGTTGCACAGCTCCGTGAAGGTCCAACCTTGGAGTATGCTACTAAAGAAGACCTGGAAGCGCTCAGGGGAGATCTGGGATATGCTCTCAAGACAGTTCAAGAGCAAGGCGCCGCACTCATGGAAGCGATTAGTGCCAGTGCTACAGACTTGGGTGCCTTCAAGACAGAGATGGGACTCAGCATCAGATCGGTCCAAGAGCAAGTCGACACTTTGAAAGGAAGAACTACATCAGATGCCACGACTCAGATCACCGCTCATCCACAAGGCTCTCGCCAGTACTCCATCAATGAGATATGCCTACTCCAAGGCGGAAGCTCTGGTCATCAACTAGGAACCGAGTGCCTGAAGCGAGCAGGAGATGCATTCCCATCCGGCATCGCCGAGGAGATCTACCGAAAATGCGCAAATGCCTCTACGTCTGTGGAGGACGATGCGACCATCATTCGAGACCACATCATCGCTGCCCTTCAAAACAAGAACTATGATGAATGGCGGATTGAATATATCATGGATGTGGTCAAGGATTTCGGCTTCGGAGATGCAGCCCTGCAGAGATTGTCAATAGGCCGGTTCAAAGGAGGTTGGACGGAGATTGGCTTCGGTGATGAAGCGAACAAGAAGATCCTCGAGGCAGCCAGGAAGACCGCTCTGGGAAGGAAAACTACCAATGCCACGATGATCGCTCAACCAGTCACTGTCGCCTCCAAGAGTGATGGCTCTGCGGAGGCAGTCAAAGCCCACATCAACACTTCTATTGCCGAAGTAAAGACCGAGATCAAGACTTTCACCACTGAAGTCAACGACAAGATCGATATCCTGACCAAGGACATTGCTGCTCAGCTCGCGTCCTTCAAGTCCGACCTTGACACGACCATCGTCGACACACCCAAGGCTTCTGAACATGACGTAGGTGATGATGCCTCTATCTTGACTAGCACCACCCCACTTAGAATGAAGAGGATTCTGGAAGAGGAACTACATGCCATTGATGATCACATTACACAATGGAAGGGGATGATCAAGTATGACATTGATAAGTATGTCAATGGCGCGATCAGGGACATCGGCCTGGACGACGGCATCACCGTTGAGGAGGCGATCGAGAATGGCAAAACCGACGCTGCCCGCAACATCGCCTTGAATTTTAGAATCTCAGAAAGGGATGCTCACATTCCTATTGAACGCGCGATCGAAAAGATCCGGAAGCTCTTCGCGAACCGTCTTGCAGTCACGATGCAGGATCTCAAGCACGAGACCGATCCCTATGCCGAAAATGCCGAAAATGAAGCGAAGAAAATAGTACGCACTGACACCGACGAGAAGTGTTGGGCACGCCGGGTCTTCTGAGGAAAAGGGAAGCTCTCGGGGCGGAACATGAGCAAGGACAGTAATGAAGGAAGCGAGATCGACCCAGACTGAATTGAATGGTCGATGCTATCAAGGACGGGAGAGCGAGAAGGGCGTCACCGAAATATCCTGAGTAGCACATCAAGCGACCGAGACAGAATGAAATGAATGATATGCGCAGTGGTATCGTGAAAAACTTTGTGACTTTCCCATGCCTTTGTACCACCTATCCTCCACACCCACCACAATCTCCCCATTATATCAGACCCGTACCCATCAGCAGATCCCGGGAAGCTTTCTTCCGCTCCTCCCCACTCAGTCCGTTCATTCCCTTACAAACCGCTCCCGTCCAACAAACCTATATCCTCATCCCTTCCATAGCAGGCACCGAAGCATCCCTCCCCACTTCCTCCGACCTCCACGGCGACTCCCTCTGCGCCATCAAAGCAACATGTCTGCTCTTTCCGCGTCTCGGCGTAGCAACCGCATGTCCGTGCACTTGCTCACCGCCCTCAGCAACCCCCGCTCCACGACTATGCACTGGGTGGCGATACGTATACGCGCCCTCGCTGAACCGCTGCCGTTGCTGCTTCAGGTGCTTATCTACCCTCTCGTCGGCGGCAGCAGCGGCGCTGTATTGCGTTGTGTCGTATCTGTTCTTCTCGATGTGCTTTTTTGACGGCTGAGAAGCGGATTGTTTCTTCACGCTCTCGACGCTGGTTCTCATGTGTCGGCTGGGTGAAGAGGGCTGTTTCGTGCGCGGGCTCCGCGGTTGGTAGGGGGCGCGGGACTCGATGTCTGAGTCCGGGCTGAAGCGGCTCTGAGGGTCGTAGTGCGAAGGCGAGAGGTTGTTGTCGGGCGATGGGTGGTGTAGATTGTCGAGGCGTGGTGGTTGCGAGGCGTCGAGGATGAGTTTGGAGATGGTGGGTTCTGCGCTTAGTTCGGCTGTTCGTGACGAGCGGGTGTTCGTGTTCGTTGACCGCATTGGTTGTGCTGCATTGAACATGTCTGCGTATTGGTTTCTTATTGCGTCGTGGTACTGATGCGGTCCGCCTTCGTCGAATCCTTCTTCGGTGTCGGTGGCGTCTCCTGGTAGCTCGGATACAGTATCCATACCGTCATCCTCGGTCAGTTGACTGTTGCTGCTGATCGAAGCTCGATCGCATTGAGGCGAGTCAAGACCCAGGAGCTTGATTGCTTTTCTCGCACGTGTGATCGAACTTGGCGGACTTGGTTGTGTCGGCTTGCGCAAGGATGGTTTCCGGACCGTCTCTTGTAGACCTAGTAACTGTAGAGCCTTACCTTCTGAATGCCTGGGGCTCCTCCGGCGTGAGATAGCTCCGCGGCCAAACAGTTCCATGTCTTCGAGGTCGCTGTCCTCCCATACGTCTGAATCTTCTGGTCTTTCATCCTCTATTTCTTGTGGTCCCCTCCAAAAGTGTATGTGTCTGTCTGGTCTCGAGTGTTGCACTACTTCAGGCGGTGGATTGTCATACTCGATATGCGATCTTGAATGGTTATCTGGTGAATAGAACACCTCTGGCAGTTGGGTCGCAAGATACTCGGAAGGGATGAAGCTATCGACACGACGGTAGGTGTTTACTGCATTCTTGCTGTCGTGCGACTGTGGGTATGTGGCTTGGTCGAAGACAGGGATCTTGTCGGAGAACTGCATATTTGTGATCAATCCGTAAGTCGTCATGATGGTTGTCTTTCTGAGACTTGTTTCTATTCTTGCAATCTTCAGGCATGTGTATTGGTAGACGACGAATAATGCTCACACAGAGATCGATGGTAAAGAGGAGAAAACAAGGCAGACTTACAAAGGTGTCAAAGAATGTCAGAACTCACCTGCATGTCGCTATCGGAAGCCAAACCATTAGCGGCCAATGGTATTATGATACAATAATGCGAGGGAGTAAGCAGAGCCGTGATACCTCATCAGCTGCTCAGCCCAGCGCATCGGTACTTGTATCGATGTAGCGGACATAAAGTACGGCCGGTGCACAGCCTGATTGTTGTTTCCAGCGAACGGTTGTACTATATGCCTTTTCGGTCTCCTCATGCTGCTTCACGCGTGCGACCAGATATAAATTGTCGGTATGCAGCGTCTCCACGTGTGCGGCGGGTCTGCGTGAGGAGATGGGGAAGCACAAGTCCAGCCTGTCGAGGTGGTGGTGCTGCGGGTTAAATCAGCCGACGTCGATCTTGGCTAATTCCGACCGAACGTCACTCTTCCCGCGTAAATCTGTACCACTTCAAGGCCAGCCGCGATCGCGATATAATAATTATTCTGGTGCACCGAGCTTCACTATTCACTCGATTGAGAGCTTGAGCACCGCCTGGTCAATCAAACAAAATGCCATCGCTTTTGTTGGTGACGTTTCTGCTTCAGTTGGCCGTCCACATTGTCAACAGTGTAGGAGCTACCACAATCAATGAGCTGGTAAGGATTCACTTCGACATTACAGGTATGCAGAACTGACAAACACAGATATGGACGGCATTCAGCAGACTACCGACACCGGCTTCGAGAAATGCGGCAGAAGTATCGCGACTTAGAGCTGAGGTGGTTCGACTGAAGACAGAAATGGCAGGCGTGAGCGCGCAAGACGAGTTCTCAAGATGGGCGAAGCTGCGCAGACAGCACGACAAGGCGTTGGCGGAACACGATAAGAAGGGTGAGTGGTTTGACAGAATTCGAACCGGGACATGCGCTGATCGTCCCTAGCCGAGAGTGTCAAGACAACGAAGGCCAGTTTCGACAGCGCTATCAACGTGGTTCGATGGATCCTCCTTACCGGACTCCGTCTCTTGTTACAATTCTGGTACTCACGAAGGCCGATGTTCTGGATTCCTCAAGGCTGGGTGCCGGGCTACATCGAATGGATTCTTGCATTTCCGAGAGCTCCGACAGGCAGTATCAGTATGCAGGTATGGTGGATAGCGTGCACGACGTTTATCGCACTGGTCAGCGAAGCGGTGGTTGCTTTATACACGCTTGTACAGAGACAGGGTCAAAAGACGAGCCCGAGAAAAGAACCCATGGCATTCAAATCCGGCTCGACGTCTGAGAAGAACGGCAACGACGAGAAGAAAGAGCTTTAGTCTGAACCGGTTCGTTGTAGTATATTCACGGCAGTAAAGATACCCAACAGCGTTGATATGGCATCGGACAATTTTATGGAATGGAATGTATGAATGTATCTCATCAAATTGACGCAAAGTCTTCCAGGCAACGCTCAGACACTGCAACACGAGTGAGATGACCTCGTAAGGTCTGGAGTTTTCTTTTGGCACTATTTTGAACTCGTGATCGTGGGGCGTGTAAGATCTCCGAGTCTTCGAATGTGCCATGGATGTGGAAATACCTACCAGGAATGCGGGCTGTCACGACGTGTTGGGGGCAGCTATATCTTGCATACTCCTTCACTACTTCGTGAACGTACAAAGCCGGCTGATCACAATAGAGAGAACATTCGTTCGTCTTTTGGACTGTTCGTTGGAATAAAATGTGGTTGCAACGCAGATGCAGAAGAAGACATTTTCCCCCTTCGTTGGCGGGGCGTCTCTAGGCCGTTAGCGGACCCATTTCGCACCAATCGCCATCTCGATAAAAGATAGGTGATGGTGCATAGAGTCTAGATGTCTTTGAAATCTGTACGCGATTGTCGAGTAGGCAGCATTTTCGTAATGTTGGAACTTCGAGGAGATTGAATCCTTTCGCGAGAACCACGGAGATGGAACTCGAAACGCGTGAAATTGATCTGAATTGGCGCGAAAGATGCAGAGATTAGATAAGATGCAGATACCAGCTTAGAAATTGCGGACCGCCAAGTCTGGTTCCCGGGGAAGAAGGTGCGTCACGAAATTCATTTAAGGGAGGAACGCGTTCGCGGACCCACGCGTTTCGCGTTTGGTGTCCGGCCTGCCGCCAAACATATTCCATCAGCTATAACTCCTTCTCTTCCTCCATTCCCCTCCACTTGACATTCACCTTCTCCCTTCACGAACCATCTTGATCAAAGACCTCGAGTCTCTACGTGTCACCTCTTCAACCACCGAACAACGAATACACCACTACCTCCTCTTCTCCCCTCCTCACTTCCCCATCACACCGAGCTCGTCAGCTCAACCAGACGATCATGTTCGTCTACAAGCGAGGTATGTATTCATTCTTTTCACAATCACCCGGAGGATGGTCTCCTGCAACACCATGCAATTCTGATCGTGGAGCAATTTTTGACCGGCCTCAATGCCGTCAGACGCCACATTCTGAAAATTCATACTGACGAGACGCGTAGATGGCCGCAAGGAGCGTGTGCAATTCGACAAGATCACAGCTCGTGTCTCGAGGCTCTGTTATGGCCTTGACCCAGAGCACGTCGATGCCGCTGCAATCACCATGAAGGTCATTGCCGGTGTCTACCAGGGTGTCACTACCATCCAGCTCGACGACTTGGTAAGCCTCAAATTTCACATTCTATACAATCAACACCCGCTGACTCTTCTAGGCTGCCGAGACCGCCGCCTACATGACCACAACCCACCCAGACTACGCCATCCTCGCTGCGCGCATCGCCGTCTCCAACCTTCACAAGCAGACCAAGAAGCAATTCTCGGCTGTCATCTCCGACCTCTACCACTATGTAAACCCAAAGACCAATAAACTCTCGCCGATGATCTCCGACGAGACCTACAAGACAATCATGGACCACGCCGAGGAGCTCAACTCGGCGATTGTCTACGACCGCGATTTCAACTACCAATACTTTGGTTTTAAGACGCTGGAGAGGTCATACCTTTTGAGAATTGACGGCAAGGTTGCCGAGAGACCACAACAAATGATCATGCGTGTTGCCGTGGGTATTCACGGTGAGGACATCGAGGCCGCTATCGAGACATACAACTACATGTCCAACAAGTACTTCACTCACGCCTCGCCGACGCTCTTCAGCGCCGGTACACCAAACCCGCAACTTGCTTCATGCTTCCTCATCGACATGAAGGATGACAGCATTGACGGCATTTACGACACACTCAAGACTTGTGCTATGATCTCCAAGAACGCTGGCGGTATTGGTTTGAACGCGCACTGCATTCGTGCTACCGGCTCCTACATTGCCGGTACCAACGGAACCTCTAATGGTCTTGTTCCTATGCTTCGTGTTTTCAACAACACGGCCCGCTACGTCGACCAAGGTGGCAACAAGCGTCCTGGTGCCTTTGCTGTCTACCTCGAGCCATGGCATGCGGATGTCTTTGCCTTCCTTGACCTTCGCAAGAACCACGGTAAGGAGGAGGTTCGCGCTCGCGACCTTTTCTACGCCCTCTGGATTCCAGATCTCTTCATGAAGCGTGTCGAGCAGAACGGCACATGGACCTTGATGTGCCCTCACGAGTGTCCTGGTCTTGCCGACGTCTACGGTGACGAGTTCGAGGCTCTTTACGAGAAGTACGAGAAGGAGGGCAAGGGCCGTGACACCATTCGCGCTCAGAAGCTCTGGTACGCCATCCTTGAGGCTCAGACCGAGACCGGTAACCCATTCATGCTCTACAAGGATGCTTGCAACCGTAAGAGCAACCAGAAGAACCTCGGAACCATTCGCAGCTCCAACCTCTGCACTGAGATTATCGAGTACACTGCACCAGATGAGGTCGCCGTCTGCAACCTTGCCTCTCTCGCTCTTCCAACCTACGTCGACACCCTGAACGACTCCTACGACTTTCAGAAGTTGCACGAGGTGGTCCAGGTCGTCGTCAAGAACTTGAACAAGATCATCGAGATTAACTCATACCCTGTTCCAGAGGCTCGCAAGAGCAACTTCCGTCACCGTCCTATCGGTCTTGGTGTTCAGGGTCTTGCTGATGCTTTCTTGGCCCTTCGCATGCCTTTCGAGTCTGATGAAGCCAGAAAGCTCAACCAGCAGATCTTCGAGACCATCTACCACGCCGCTCTTACCGCTTCCTGCGACCTCGCTGAGAAGCTTGGTCCATACGAGACTTACCCAGGCTCGCCAGTCTCCAAGGGTGAGCTCCAGTACGACATGTGGGGTGTCACCCCAACTGACCTGTGGGACTGGGCTGCCCTCAAGGAGAAGATTGCCGCACACGGTGTTCGCAACTCTCTCCTCGTCGCGCCTATGCCAACTGCTTCCACTTCGCAAATCATGGGTTTCAACGAGTGTTTCGAGCCATACACCTCCAACATTTACTCCCGCCGTGTCCTGGCTGGTGAGTTCCAGGTCGTCAACCCTTGGTTGCTCAAGGATCTTGTCGACATGGGCTTGTGGTCTGACAACATGAAGAACCGTATCATCGCCGACGGTGGTTCGATTCAACGCATCCCAAACATTCCAGACGAGACCAAGGCTCTCTACAAGACTGTCTGGGAGATCTCTCAACGTCACATTGTCCAGATGGCTGCCGACCGTGGTGCCTTTATCGACCAGTCGCAATCTCTCAACATCCACATGAAGGAGCCAACCATGGGCAAGATCACATCGATGCACTTTACCGGCTGGAAGCTCGGCTTGAAGACCGGCATGTACTACCTCCGTACCATGGCCGCTTCAGCACCAATTCAGTTCACCGTCGACCAAGAGAAGCTCAAGGTCGTCGACATCAACGTTGCGCGTGCCTCTAATAGGAAAAGAGCCATGCAAAGCGGATCGCCAAAGATGAACCCACTCGCCGCTCCTACGCCAATGCTCAAGGGTGCACCCAACGGTGCCTCGCCTCAGGATCCACCTACCCCAGCCGTCACTCCACCACCAGAGTCGCAAGCGAAGCGTCTGGAGACCGAGGAGATGAAGGCAGCAGCGGAGAAGAAGGCGGTCGAGTCGCCGATGAAGCCAAGGCCGTTCAAGGCTGACCAGGAAGAGGGCTCCAGCCCAAGGGTGCTGGCTCTTGATGGTACCGTCGCTGCTCCAGATGAGGAGCTCCCACAGCCTGCCCTCAAGCCAAAGCTCCAGGCAGAGGACGCTGCTGCCGACAGCACCGACCGCGAAGGAGACATCTACGCTGACGCCGTCCTGGCGTGTAGCATTGAGAACCCAGAGTCCTGCCTCATGTGCAGTGGTTAGACGACGGGTGTGATTGATGTGATTGTCTTTACGCTTTGTATCATGGGACTAATGGATGGGTTACGGACATGGGTTAGATCACGGCGTTGGTGGACGGGATGATTAACATCATGGGATATTTGGGTCTTGTCTTGCTCTGCGCGCTGCGCATAGAAGAGGCATCAGTAGATAGTCAATACCATTTTCATTCATATTTCAGACACGCTTTCCTGCCGCGAGTGAAGATGCCAGTAAACGCCGCGCTCGATGCATATACACATACGACTCTCAAACATACCCACACGCTCTCATTATCGGCTCAATCCCCTTCGACATCTCACATCCCCACCGTCCTCAGCGCCCTCATCCTCCAGCCCTCAAAACTACTCAACTTGGGCCTAACATCCAAGTAAAAATTGAGACTCTTCCCGCTCTTCCCCTCATCCTTCCCCGCGTAGAAATCAATAACATACTCAACCCTCGTCCCACAGCGATCAACAACCCAATCATGACGATCAAACGGCGCCGCATAACCCAGCAGCATATTCCACCTGGCTTTCGGCGTAAGCTCCTTACTCTGCCCCGAAAAACTAACCAGCTTCGGACCACCGCACTTCTCGCTCCCGCGTCCGGACTCCCAGCGCCTGATCTCGGCCCACGCCCGCTCGTTCACCGCGTTGTGGATCGGTACGATGGTCTTCATGTCCGCGACTTCCGGGCTGAAGTTCTTCCGTCGCATCGCTTCGAAGAACATGGCTTCGGAGGGGTAGATCCAGTTGCCTGAGGCGGAGGCGCCGGATTCTGTTTCGTTGTTGGCGGGGACTGAGGACGGGTGCGAGGGCGCGAGGGAGATGCGTGGGATGCTGCTGATTTCGCGCTCCGAGGCGAGGGCGTACCGTTTCAGCGCGGCGCGCACGGCGGGTGTGTCTGTGTTTGAGGCGGCGATTTGGGAAGAGTCGCAGCTTTCGCCTTGCGGTGGGAGGAGGGGCATTGTGGATGGTTTGCTGGTGGGCGAGGGTTGTGATGGGGACTGTGGTTGGGATTGTTTCTTTGCTTGCTCGAGCCAGGCTTGTCGCGCTTTGTCGTCGACAGGACATGCGTCTGCGCTGGCTGTTTGTGATGTGCTCGCTGGTACGGACTCTGCTTGTGACTGCTTCTTCGCTTGGTCGAGCCATGCTTGTCGGCTTTTGTGGTCGACTGGGCATGCTTCTGCGTTGGGCGTTGTGTCTGCTGCTGGTGCGGATACTGGTCCGGTGGACCACAGCGACGTCGGTAGCCAGCCCATCGTGGTTCGTTGTGTGTGAATTAGTTGTTGTGATGTTACATATGTTCGAGTCGCATACACAAAAAGTTTGGTCGTCGTCATCTGGACTTTCTGGATGCGAAACGTGGAGCTTGTGTTGCGGGCCGAACCGAGGGATGGAAGACCGAGACAGGGTCCAAGTGCTGTCAAAGATAAGGTAACGTAAACGACCATGATTTCTTCCCTCAAGAAGCCATAAGCAACATAGCCCACGCAACTGTCGCGTCGACGCGATCTCATGATTTGATGTTTCGTTTGTTAAATTGATTTCAGTCTAAGCTGGCTCGAAAGTCAACAGTTCTTCCACTTCTGCTTCCACCCTTCTATACTAGCTGCAATCGCTTCTGTACGCCCTTTGCTACTCAACTTTCAGCCATTGACACAACCAAGGAAACCCTTTTTCAATCATGGCAGACACTACAGTCTACAGATCATCAACCGGGGCTCCTGTCAACATAGCGGTTATAAAGTAATTCTTCCTCGCTCTTGCCTTCATTCTTCTGCTAAATCCAAACAGATACTGGGGCAAGCGTGACCCAAAGCTGAACCTACCAACGAACTCCTCGCTCTCAGTAACGCTGTCTCAAGACGACCTGCGAACACACACCACAGCCTCCTGCTCAGCAACCTACAAATCCGACTCTCTCCTCCTCAATGGCGCAGACCAAGACATCACCGGCGCACGCACCCAAGCCTGTCTCCGCGAACTGCGCTCCCTGCGCGAGGCACTCGAAGACAAAGACTCCTCTCTCCCACCACTGAGCACCTATCCCCTAAAGATCGTGAGCAGGAACAACTTCCCGACGGCCGCCGGTCTCGCGTCCTCAGCAGCAGGATTTGCAGCCCTCGTGCGCGCCATCGCAGACCTCTACGAGCTGCCCGCGTCGCCGACGGAGCTATCGCGCATCGCACGCCAGGGCTCCGGCTCCGCATGCCGGAGTCTGTTCGGCGGCTACGTGGCGTGGGAAATGGGCAGCAAACCCGACGGATCGGACAGCGTGGCCGTCGAGATCGCGCCCGCGAGCCACTGGCCGGAGATGCGCGCCGTGGTGCTGGTCGCGTCGGCGGAGAAGAAGGACGTCAGTTCGACGGCGGGCATGCAGCAGACGGTCGCCAGCAGCACGTTGTTCGCGGAACGGGTGCGCAGCACGGTGCCGGCGCGTATGCAGGCTATGATCAAGGCGGTCAAAGAGAGGGACTTTGCGGCGTTTGCGGATTTGACGATGAAGGACTCCAACTCGTTCCACGCGACGTGTCTCGATACCACGCCGCCGATTTTCTACATGAATGACACCTCGCGCGCGGCGGTCAGGATGGTGGATTTGATTAATGAGAAGGAGGGACGTGCGCTTGCGGCGTATACGTTTGACGCGGGCCCGAATGCTGTTGTTTACTACCTTGAGAAGGATGAGGAGAAGGTCGCTGGTGTGTTCAAGGGTTTCCTCGGGGGCAAGACTGGTTGGGAAGGTCAGAGGGGACAAAAGGTCAAGGAGAGTCAGCTACCGAATGGCGCGGACGTTGCGGCGAACAGGCTCAAGGAAGGTATTAGTCGGGTTATTCTGACTGGTGTTGGTGAGGGCCCGATCAAGACTCAAGAGGCGTTGATTGCTGAGGATGGAACCGTTACCGACAAGGCGTAATATGCATATAGATAGCGAAACAGTCTATTCGCGTTTCTCACAGCTTCCTTGTGCTCGTATGTTGGATTTCATGCTCGTACGTCGTCGATATGATATTGCTACCAACGCCGTGTCGCTGCTCTGATCGTTTCTCCCGCTCACATCTCGTTCCTTCTCAAAGAAGACCAGGAATAACAGCCTTCCTACCACCGATCTTCTCCTCGCCAAATCTCTCGATGTACCACCTCCTGCCCCCCAGCGCCCTCGGCAACATAGTGCAAACCTCGTTCATCAAAAAGTTCCTCGCGGGGACAAAATCCAAGCCGCCCACAACCCAGAAACCCAACCACTCAAACCACTCGCAGAAGTAATGCGCATGGAGCACAAAATGGAACAGGCCGTTCTTGGGGATCATGTAAACCTTGTCCACACCCTCGATCTTCTTGCCCTCTTTCTCGGCCTTCTCCCTCTGCATCCTCAGCGCGGCGCGGCGGATCTCGCGCAGATCGTCGTCGTGGAACATCACGGCCAGCCAGCTCCAGCCCCAGATGACGAGCCCGACCTCGATGCGGTACAGCGCGCCGGCCCAGTCGTCGACCGTGTGCCGCGGCCCGTAGCCCGCGATCCAGCCGCCGATGCTGAGTGCGTTGATCACGTTGAAGGCGGCGGCGCCGAGGAACGGGAGCGCGTGGATCGGTGACATTGTTGGCTGCAGGATTGGATACGCGATTGCCCGGTAGATGTAGTGCGTGATGTACATGCCGGCCAGCGTCCAGTTCGTCCAGGACAGGTCGTGGACGGTGAGGCCGAGGGAGGGCGGGATTGTCGCGAGGCAGTATAGGATTACGAGGGGACCGGGGATCTCCATTAGGAACCAGGCCCATTTGCCGGGGAGGTTCAGGCGTGATTCGATGCTCGTCTTTCCCATTGGGTACCAGTCTGTGAACCATTGGACTGTGGTGAACTGGGCGTGTTAGTGGGGTCTGCGATGGAGGAGGCCGACGTACGATTGGGAAGATGCTGAAGGTGTTGACGAGCAGTTGCCATGTCATGCGTGATGGCGCGCCGAACGCGGTAATCAGGGACGCCATGACGGTCAGCGCAATTACTATGTACCTCGAAGGATAAGTAATTGGAAGAAGAGCGAACCTACATGTAGGATTGTTTACGCGACGAAGATCAGCAGATGAGGAAGGAAGCTCTCGGCTTGCTCCGGCCTGCCGAACATGTCATTGCGTCATCGCCAGAACTGCAGTTCAAACCAGCAAATCAACCACGCGACAGCATCAACAAATTTCACGATCAGAGACATTCAATAACTCGGACCGTGAGGAAGCGCCATGAAGACATTGATCGACCTGTATGAGACAAGAATGCTATGAACGTCAATACACAATGCCAAAACCTTGACCCGCCGAACGCCATGGCTATACAGCAACCCAACAGCACAAGAACGCCATTGACATGTAATTAGTGGCCGTGAAATGAACCCAATGACGGACCCTAGAACCCACCGTTACCAGTCGACTGCCTCGACAAGGGCCGCATACTAGCGACAGCACCGGCTCGCTCCTCATACAATTTCTTAATATCCTCGACAGACTGTTTCCTCGGACTCGCCATACTTCCCAATTTTGTGGGCGATCCGGCATCCGTCGACCTCTCCTCCCATGATTGCATACGCTGCAGCAGAGCAGGCGACGGTGCTCTTGGCTTCGGAAGGTATGAAGGCGCGCTCCCGGGCCCGCTGTCGACGCGGGAGGTCGCTGTGGAACTGTTCTTGGGGATCGTGAGAGGTGGGCTCTGTTTTTGCTGAGAGTCGATGCTGGAGGCCGAGCTCTTGCGTGACGAGGCGGCCCATGTTGGTTTCACGAAAAGGGTGTCGTCGCTGGATTTGGCTGAGTCGCCTGAGACGGACCGTAGCTGTGAGCTTTGTGTTGTGATTTCTGATAGTGTGGGTACGGTATTTGTCGATGAGACTGGTGAGATTGGCGGTACTGGCTTCCTCTGGATCGATCCTGATCGTCCACGTGTCGCTGGACTGTCTTGTATCGTTGAGTACTTTTTCGGCTTTTCTGGAGTTGCCAGCTGAATGCCAATTTGTACTGGGGCTGTCTTCTCGATCTTTGTTGGTGAAGGTTGGGTCGACTCTACGGGGCTGCCGTTCGATTGAGGCGACTGTGCTATCGGACTGCTGCCTGTCAGAGACGAGTAGCGAGGAGGCTTATCAGCGGCCGGAGCAGGCTTTCGCCTGGGCAGCACTGGAGGTCCAGCTTTTTGTGTCTGTGGCAGTGACGAAGTGCGAGGTGGTAGGGCGGGTTTCGGCGCACCATCGCTGTCGTCATCGTCGTCTTTCATTGTTATCCGGTTGACCTGTTCTGAAAGGTCATGGTCTTGAGAAGGCCTGAAACTTTCTTGGAGTGTATCCTCATAATCCAGGTGTGACGGAGGAGGTGCCAAAGCGGACCCAAAATCCTGTCTTGAAACTCCGCATGCCTCTTCGAGTCCGATCGGCCATAACCTGACAGCTTCCGCAAGCAACTTTCGAATAATTGATGTCATCTTCGCGTCCTGCATCTGATCGACGCCGCATACCATAGCTGGAGAGAAGCAAATTGCCAGGTTTTCCGCCGACATCTTGTTCTGATCTTCGCAGCTCGCAACCAAAGACAGCAGAGGGAAAAGATGCCATGTCAGGATGATTCTGTTGGTGTGTGGGAGAACAGATTCCTGTGATGATGGAGAGAAAAGCTTTGTCAGATCTTCCTGCTCGATCATAGCGTCCGGTGAGCTGTATCTTGATCTGATTGCGTCGTAGCAAGCCTCTGGGAATATCGGGACCTTCAATTCTCTGTACCATACCTTTATCAGCCCAGCGGCAAGATGGACTCCGTATGCATCACCCTCATGAATCTCCGACAATGTGATTGCGCCCATGCCGGGCTCGACAAAAGCAGTGTTGCGCTCCTTCCAGACTATAAAGTGCTGACCTCTGTCGTATGCCTCCTTCACGATATCTCGGATCATGACCTGGGGTGGAATGCGAAATATGCCCTCCATCCGAATGTTGTCGCCTTGGCAAAGGAAGGATGTAGTCTCTCGTAACACTCTCGGAAGCCTCCTCTTTCCCTGGTAGTCCTTCGGTAATGGATTGTCTGCGCCAAAAGCTCTCCGTCCAGTGACATAAGGGACGTAAATGTCAGAAGCAAGTCGTCGGTCGTGCAAGTACACCGCCGGTGGAATGAGCAGGTTCTCCAATGGAATATGTAATGCAAGTCCGCTGAGACTGTTGATGTGGATTATCTTCTTCTTGAATTTTGGTGATACTATCGTCGAAAAGACCTCGATGAGGACTCTGACCCAGCTCCGTTCGTGTACAACCCATAATCTCGTCAATCTTTTCCTCGTCGCCCTACTAAGCACGTGGTAGGCTTGTAGATACCAGCCGATTCCTGGACCTTGCTTCTTTTCATTCGTAGCACTTTCTGGTTGTCCACCTGCAAAGAAGACGATTTCGTACTCGGCGCCTGCAATTAGGTCGTCCTCTCCTGGTAATCGAGCAAGAACATATGGTAGAAGTGAGTCGTAGTCAACTTCGTACGAGTCTGGAAAGGCGGCGGCATTCAGTATGTACAGCGGAAGTCCTGATTGTGTAGGGAGGGGTGACTGGTAAAGAATAGATGCTGCAATGCTTGCCAGGTCTGTCGAGTAGTCTTGTGATGTTCGAGGCGGCGGGGCGGCATTGAGTGAAGAGGTTCGCAGCCTCGCAGCTCGTTGTGCCAGAGCGGACCTCATTGTCGGAGGAAGATATCGAACTAATGGGTTATCCCCCGTGTTGCGCTGCTGTCTCATGCGTGTGTAGATGCCCGAGCTCTGCGCGGCCGTGTGACGTTCAGGCTACAGGTTCAGTCTTTCTGACCTGGAGTCCACAGACGGAGAATTATTGACGATGCCATTGCGATGAGGAGGAAATGACGGTAGGAATAGCCGTTTTGTTACTGTGTACACAATCTGGGAGCTGACCCAAACTGCCGATTGTCGTCGTAAGGGTTTGTTTGCAACGGTCAACGAACGCTGACGAAAGATCAACATTCCTCCACTCAACGCGTTGACCCTGATTCGGTTCGCGTAAAGTGCCCCTCCTTCGCCATGAACATGAGGAGAACATGACCCTATATTGGAGCCTTATGTCGGACCGGACAGCGACATGAGTACGTGCAAGATTATACAATGAAGCTATATAAAATGTCCCTCGAAAGCAAAGCAATGGATATTCCTGAATCAGATCAACGCACTTCCGAGTCATCTTGACGCTCCTGCGTAGACGACAACCTACTTCGCCTCGACCTCATCGCCTTCCGCAGCAGTAGCCCTGACCTCAGCCTCCTCTAGCTTCTCCTGTTCCTTCTCACTAACGCCTCCCATCTTCTCGACAACGCCCTTGACAACCTCGACGGTAGCAGCCGGTCCTCCAGGCTCGGCGGCAAGCACTTCTCCGTCCTTAGTAACAACAAAGACACCACGCTGAGTCTTGTCGCCGTTCTTGAGTCCAATGGCAGCGATCAACGTAGCAGCTTTATCGCACAGCAGCGGGTAGGGCAGGTTCTGCTTCGTCTTGAATGTCGTGTTGGATTTGGCCGAGTCTCAGCTTAGACCGTAGATGTCGAGACCAGTAGCAGTAAGCGGCTCGTATGAGTCTCTGAACAGACAGACTTGGGTTGTGCCTAGTAGCGTCAGATCCGGTGAGGCAGTAAATAGAAACCGGCGATGACTTACAGCCTGGTGTGCTGGCTTTGGGGTACGTAAAAAGGACGACACCGGCTTTGCTCTTCTCGACCAGAGATTTAAGAGTCGTTAACTCGCCATCGTTAGTCTCTATCTCGCCGCCGAAGCTGTCAAAGTCGATCTTGTCGCCGACTCTGGCTGGTCCAGACTTGTTAGGCTTTGCATCTTTGGTGACCTTGTTATCCTTGGTGTCTTCTGCTGGGTTGACGACTACAGGCGCTGATGCAGCTGTTGCGCTTTCCTTAGCTTTTGTCGCTTTGTTACCGTTAGCCGCAGGTTTCTCTGCCGGTTGTTTGCGCTCCCTCTTCGCTGGCTTTGGTGGTGCCGGTGGAGGAGTCTTGCGCTTTCGTAGTTCTGGCATCGTGATACAACTCGTAAAATGGAAAGTATCTGACGTGAAAGGAAGCTGAAATATGCACAAGTAAAATCACCAAGACTATCGATCGGGAACTACGCGTTTTATAGCACGTTGTTGTTGATTACAATAGGAGGCGTTTCCAGCCCCGTCGTACTGAGCAGTCTCCCCAGACAGCGAGAGGTGCGACCTCGTTTCTTGAAAAGCCAATCACATCAAGATCGCACAAAAAGTCTACGAGGCTGATCACAAATGAAGATAGATGTGTTCGTATATTCATACTGACTGTAAAGCTCGCTCGAATGCCGATGACCCTCTACACAGTAGCCTGTGTCGATCAAAGCTCGACATGAGGTACATTTCGTGCTTCAATCACTCGAATCGCTTTCTGCTCAGCCTCTCAACACGCTCGCCGTGTCTGTAGTACCTTGTCGTTCGTTCAAGACTTCTCTCGTGCCATTGCAAATTTCTGAAAACCACCAATACTTCCGCCGAGAACCCGCGAGCATGATGACTGATTGTATTGCAACCGCCAAGCACTGGCAGCAAGGTCGTTTGCTACTGCTGCACATCCTGATCATCGGACTCTTTCCGCAGTCTCTTCCTGCCAAACTGGGGTACCGAGACGTTATTCTTGAGTCTTACCTGATCGAGGAGACTGGGACGCTTGCGAGGCATGACCTCTGGTCTCGGACCTGATGTCGGCGACACTGACCCGATCGTAAGCTGCGAGGATTCACCATGTCGCTTACTTCTCGGAGTTGATCTGTTGTATTCATCACTGCCAATCTCGGAGATTCCGTCGTCAAGGAGGCCTCTTTTTCGAGAGTCTCGGATTGGCGTGATTGATTCTTCGTAGGCGAGCGGTGTTATGATCTGGATTTCGCGATCTCCGTCGGTCTCATCATTGATGATAGCTGGCATCTCGTAGCCTGTACTGCCAGCGTCGGTTCTTGGTTCGCGGAGTTCCTGATCAGTCTCCTTCAAACTCTTGATGCATTCTCGGTAGATCTTCTCGGCCACGAGAGAGGGGAAAGCGTCTCCTACGCGAGCTAAGCATTCTGACATGGTTCCTTCGAGATGGTGGCGATCACTGCCGCCTTGGAGGCGGATCATTTCGTAGATCGTGAACATACGGAGTCCAGTAGGATACACTCGGTTGTCCTTTGTGCCTCCGCTACAAGTGATCGTGTTGAGCTGCTTCTGATATGCATCGTATGGCTTCATGGCTGGATTCAATAGAAGTCCTGGTGCATCTGGGTTGTGATTCGAATGTGTCCTGATGCGGCCTTCCAGCGAGGTCCCAATAGTGCATGGCGGCAACAACGTAGGATCCTGCGGTCGACCAAGAACGTTGTGGGTAGGTCGAATAAATTCAGGAAGAGTGTCGCCTGGCCTAAATAATTTAGTTAGTTGGTTCGATCAGCCTGCGGAGGCGTGACATACCCTGCGGCAATGATGATCAGTCTCCTCCGCTTTTGTGGTATTCCATGCTCAGCAAAATTGAGCACTGCCTTTCCCACGTCGTAATTGGCGCGGGTAAAGTCGTTAATCAGCGATTGTATGCTGTCTTTGTGTTTGTCGCACTCCTCAAGACCTGAAGTCTCTTCGATTACGACAATGCGTGGTCTGATGATTCTAAGGAATTCGGGGAGACCAAGAACCGCAATGAAATTCTCCATATCATTCTTACCAGCTACAGTGTGCGCTGGCGAGAAGTACTTGCAAGGGAACGATATGTGAAGAACATCGATCCTGCCTTTATACCTGGCAGCCCTTAAGCGAAGGAACTGGTCTTGCCTCATTTCCCATAGTTTGACGTTAGGGAAGTTCAATCTGAAGTTGAGTTGCGCATTGCCATCTTGATCGAACGCTCCAAGGTGGAGAAGTCCTGCAAGCAAAGCACCACGTGACGCGAAACCAGATCCAGAGAAGGCATCGAAGTAGGTGTACAAGCGATTGACATCTAAGCTGCGAGACATGAAAGTCCTGTTTTCTGAGCAAGCGATGTCTCGCTCAACGCGAAAGACAGCAGCAACAACTCCGCGTCCTGGCGTACACTCATTGAGATGTACCCTTTCGAACGCTTGCCAAACTGTCTTGTTCTTTTTGTTGTTGCGAGGATTGCGGAAGACCTCAGTGAGCTTCCATCGGCAGATCATCGTAGGCATTGCCTGACAGTCGTCGTTCAGAGTCGTACCGTCGTCTCTTTGCTCGTTTGTGATGATCAGCTTGACTTCTTTGACCCTTCCCAGATCCTGAACGCAGAAGTCATACAATCGCAAGCCGCTCACATGGGGCTCGTCACCAGGAAAAACTTGCTGAACCATGCAAACCTCGTTTGAGAACTTGTCCAGCATGTTGGCCAGACTCTTGCTCGACGTCGAGCAGAAGGGCAGAGCACGGATGTAGCATTTACCGCTTTGATTTGTGGATATACCGTAAATGTGAAGGACGTCGCCAGTATGGTGACACTGGATTGTCATACCAGGCGTGAGTCGAACGGTACTGCCATCCGGGTAGCTCAACCAGACAGCTTCTCGAGTGAAGATACCGTCGTCTAGACGTTGCCGTTCAGCACGTTCAGCGACCTTTTGAAGTCGTGGTAGCTGAGGCCGAGAGCTGACTTCGGCGGCGATTGGTGTCGTCTCAAGGATCTGGCAGTCATCTTCGCTGTCTTCATTCACTAGGATAGGCGGTTGATGCGGAGCCATGATGGCAGCCTGTCATGCGATACTTCTGATCGATACGACAAAGGAAGGAGTGAAGTGTAGGCTAGTCCTGGAATTGAGTGATGATTGAGATAGAGAAGCTGAACACAGTAGTTCAGGGAATGCTATGAAGGAGCAAGAATGGTGATTGGTGAGAGAGTGGTGGTTGCTGAGAGCGTGATGCAGGACAAAAGCGTAGGAAGGCCTGGGGTCAAATAAATGCTTGGGAGACTTCCGTTGAGTACCAAGCTACAAGCCAACCAGAACCGTTGAGGTGAGGATGAAGAAGTAGGAATTACAAGTGAAGACCGGACGGAGAGAATGTCACTGAAGTACAGAAGCTCAAGTGAGGTTCGGGCAGTGAATGAGTGAAGTATGCAAGTGACCAAGTATTATACAGCAATATCGAAGCAACAGCATATAATCAAGATCCTCAAACAGAAGGAAAGAGACGAACCTGTAGACGACAAAAGAGTTATGTCAACTTGCCGCTATGGAATAGTGAAGGACTGAACGAGTGTCGGCTGCGCAAGTCGGTAGCTCCCTGTATTGCGAATTGTGAAGCCGACCAGGATGAACAGGCTCATGCTCGGTCACCCTAGCTCGATGTGTAATCAAGAGGGCGACATAAGTTTGATAATATCGCATACTGAAATCTCGAGAGTGATTAGAGCATGCTGACATAAGAATCCTGCCCTTTTCGTTCGCCTGACTGCGTATCGGAAACCCGCAGACGGCCAAGTGCATGACATGGCCAAATTACAGCATTTGGTGGATTTAGCTCTTTTCCGATGTTTCTGAACAGATTATGGCCGACTGTGAGTCTCTTTGCTGGTATGGACAAGCAACAAGCCATCATTGTGAGGTGCGAGACGACGGGAGGGATAATATGCAGAACGTGAAGTGAAGTCACCTCGGCCAGTGTCGGCGATTGCGCGGTGCGGTCTCGGCATGCAGCGGGGGTCGGGCCTAAAATTTCTCGAGAACTTTTAGTTGTCTCTACTAATCTAACACCATGTGCCATCAAGCGCATTCAGCATCTCTCACACATTCCGTGGTTCTCTCGACCTTTGGAGCGCTCGACCAGGGTGGTGAAGCGTTCAGTCTCTCCTCGTCCCACTCCAAACCGCCTTGAACGCGACCTCCGCGCGCTTTTCACGGCTATCTAGTGTACCGTGACTCGGTAAGTGAACATCCCCGATTTCACGTTATCTCCTTTCTGTGATGAATTGCGTAAAATTTAGATGTTAGACTTCGGAACAACATTGTCGAGAAACTCGCCTCCTGACAACTCCTGATCTTTTCAATTAGTCACCCGAGTCTGTGGAGCTCTTGCTAATCAGCGCAAGTACAGCAGATCTACCTAATCACATTCTACCACCACCAACACCATGTGTGGCATCATTGCCGTTCTCAAGGCCTCGCCTAACGATTCCGCCGCCGCCGAACTCCACCAGGCGCTCTACTACCTCCAACATCGTGGTCAAGATGCTTGCGGTATAGCCACGTGCGCGACTGGTGGACGCTTCTACCAATGCAAGGGCAACGGATTGGCCTCGAAAGTCTTTCAGGACGGAGCAAGAGTCGCAGATCTGCCAGGTTCCATGGGTATAGGACATCTGAGGTATCCGACAGCAGGCAGCAGCGCCAACGCCGAGGCGCAACCATTCTACGTCAACAGCCCTTATGGTATCGCACTCACTCACAACGGCAACCTCATCAATGCGCCGGAACTCCGAGAACACCTCGACAAGGTCGCACACAGACACATCAACACCGACAGCGACAGCGAGCTCATGCTCAACGTTTTCGCCGATGAATTAAACCAGACCAAGAAGGCCCGTGTCAACGCTACGGACTGCTTCGAGGCGCTGAAGAGGATGTACAAGAGATGCTCAGGAGGATGGGCATGCACAGCTATGCTTGCAGGATTCGGTCTGATTGGTTTCCGCGACTCGTACGGTATCCGACCTATGGTCCTGGGCTCGAAACCCTCCGAAGATGGTCCAGGAAAGGATTACATGATGGCTTCCGAATCGGTCGCCCTGACGCAATGCGGTTATGGCAACATCGTTGATATCGAGCCTGGACAAGCCGTCATCATCGAAAAGGGCAAGGACCCGGTCTTTTCGCAAGTCGAGGAACAGCAAAATTATGCCCCGGATATCTTCGAGTACGTCTACTTTGCTCGTCCAGAATCAATCATCGACGGTATCTCGGTTCATCGCTCGCGACAACTCATGGGCTATAACTTGGCAGAGACCATTCGCAAGCAGATTTCGCCCGAAGATCTCCAGGAAATCGAGGCGGTAATCCCGATCCCAGAGACCAGTCTCATCTCGGCGTATGCAGTGAGCAAGCACCTCAAGATTCCTTACGTTCAAGGTTTCGTCAAGAATCGCTACATCTTCCGTACCTTCATCATGCCAAACCAACAGGCACGTCAAAAGGGCGTACGCGCAAAGCTCAATGCTATCCCGCTGGAGTTCCAAGGCAAAAACGTTCTGCTTGTTGACGACAGTATTGTGCGAGGTACGACATCGCGAGAGATTGTCATGATGGCCAAAGAAGCCGGCGCGAAGAAGGTCTTTTTCGCATCGTGCGCCCCACCAATCAAATACGCGCACATCTACGGTATCGATCTAGCAGATTCCAACGATCTCATTGCTCACAAACGCAACTCGGAAGCCATTGCTGAACATATTGGCGCCGATGCCGTTGTCTACCAATCGCTGGAGGATCTCGAAAATGCCTGTGCACAACTCTCGCCTCGCGGCGTCGAGACACAAAAGTTTGAAGTCGGTGTGTTCTGCGGCAAATATGTGACGCCCGTTGGAAAGGACTACTTCAAGCATCTCGAGCAGGTTCGCGGCGAGTCGCGCAGGCTGAAAGTCATGGAGAATGCCCGAGAGGCCGTGAGGCAGGGTACCGCGTCCGAAGAGGATGTGATGATGGCCGCGAACGGCGTGGAGGTCAACGACGATGGCCGTGTGGTGCCTAGCAATGGGCACGACCAACAGTCTCCACTGCGTAATTTGACGGCAACCAATGGCGAGTCAGCGCGCAATGGTTCGGTCAGCGAGGAGCGTAACAACAGTGGCAAGACAGGTGTCAGGCAGAGCCAGGACATCAGCATGCACAACTTTCACGATTACGCCGGGCAATAGAGGGTACATGTGGTAGACGGCTGGGGTATGGTGTTATTGATGGACCCTTCGAAACTGCTGTACAGGCCGCGGCAGCCAGAAGCGGCGGATACAGGCATTAGATATACCGCTGCAGAGCAATGCAATACAATAGACGATGTTTCCGAAATACACGAAAAGTATTATGAGAAGCGGACTCTGAGTTCACGATCGGTGTGCTGAACACTACTTACCTTGCAGCGTGCGATTCATCCCAGTCGTGAATTCGGTGCAGAAAGATTCGATCTAGGGACATGCTGTTGATCGAGCACTGGCGGATAATGAAGCATGGTTGTATACCTGAGCACGGCATACCTCTATCCACGAATGGGAAGCTCTTGATTAATAGTACATAGAACCAAAACTCCATCACAATCGTCAATCGTATAGGAACTTCTGTTCGTCTATCATTATCGGCCTCCGCAGCGATGTCTCTCTCTCCGAAGTCAAGCTTCGTGTCTTGGAGTCGCTGGTGACCTCGGAGTGAGCCTTACATCGGAAGACTCATAATGACGACACAGTTACTCCTCTTTCGAGCTCCAGTCCTCATGATCAGGTACCGAGTAAGGTCAGGTAAGGCAGGTACACGGGCATTGTTTTGTGGTCGTGATTGTGAGTCGCGAGTGCTCTTGCCTGATGCTCGTGCTTGCTGTGCTCGATAAATCACCGTGAGGACATCCTCCTACATTATAAGTATCGTCTCCTGCAAACCACCACAAGTCACGAAGCAACAGATTCGACTCGTCAGAACACCTCACCATGACGACGTTGTCCAGACAGATCACGCGCACCTCTCGTTTGTTGACCTCAAACCCCCGCCTTCTTTCTTCTATACCAGCCCTTTCTCGACTTACACACACCACCTCCTACTTCCGACCTCAATATCAATCAAGACTCCCTCTACAGACTAGATCATTCACCATGACCAGCATGCAGTCTGCACACCAGACCGGTGTCGTCAACCACGACAAGTCCGCTTTCGACACCAGCGGTGTCACTGACCCAGTCTGGATCCATACCGAGCCATACAGCAACCGCCCTCAGTTCGATGCTCTCAAATCCGACATTGAATGTGATGTCTGTATCATTGGCTCTGGTATCACTGGAGTCAGCACAGCTTACGAGCTTGTCAAGAGAGGTCACCAGGTCGTCCTGGTCGAAGCTCGCGGCATTCTGTCTGGTGAGACCGGCAGGACCAGTGGACATTTGGCCAGTGACCTCGACGACGGCTACACTGAGATTGCAAACAAGCACGGCAAGGAAGGAGCGAAGCTTGCTTACGAGAGTCACCAATGGGCTCTGAACCATGTTGGCGAGGTTGCCAAAGAGCTTGGAATCGATTGTGAATACAGGTAGATCATGACAGTGTTGTTAATATGTTCAGCGCTGATACTGCTAGACACCTCCCCGGCTACGACGTCTCCCAGTACCCTCACAGCGATCCAAAGCACGAAGAAGATGTCAAGATGCTCAGAGACGAGGTCTCATTCGCCGACACTCTTGGTATGGAAGCACACTTCAAGCAAGGATTTGCCGTCAAGGGTTGGGATGGAGCCATCGACCAGCGTGACGCAGCAGTCTTCCCAAACCAAGCCACCTTCCACCCAACCAAGTACGTTATTGGTCTTTTGAAGTGGCTGCAAAACCAGCCAAACTTCAGCTGCTACACCAACACTCGCGTCATGGGCTTTCACGAGAAGGGCATCAAGGTTCTCGGTCTCGGCTCCAAGTCTGTCAAGATGGACACTGAAAGCGGCAACGTCATCAGTGCCAAGTACGCTCTACAAGCTACCAACATCCCGCTGCAGAAGCTCGCTGTCATTGCCCAAGAAGAATACCTGCGTACCTACTGCATTGCCGTCAAAATTCCAAAGGGCTATATGGAGGACTGCCTCCTCTACGACTCGGCCGACCCCTACATCTACGTACGCCTGACCAAGTGTGACGACGAGCACGACTACATGGTCGTCGGCGGTGGCGACCACGCGGTGGGCCAAGAAGAGCCAACCGGCCGCTTCGAGCATCTAGAGAAATGGGTACGCGACCGCTTCACCAAGGCGGGCAGCGTCGACTACAAATGGTCAGGCCAAGTCATGGAGCCAGTCGACTACATGGCATACATCGGTTCCAACCAGGGCCAAGACAACATCTTCATCATGACCGGTGACAGCGGCAACGGGTTGACACACGGTGTCATCGCCAGCAAGCTGATCTCAGACCAGATCGAGGGCAAGCCCAACCCGTGGACCTCGCTCTACAACCCATCTCGCAAGGCCAGTATGGTCAAGGCGTTGCCTGATATGCTCAAACATGACGTCCAGGTCAACATGCAGTACAAGCGCTTCGGCCAGACCGATATCAAGGACATCGAGGACTTGCCAAACGGCGAGGGAGGTGTGCTCAACACAGCCTCGGCGGCTACCAGCGGTGAGAAGATGGGACCCGTTGCTGTCTACAAGGACGACGGAGGTAAAGTGTTCACTATGGATGCCAAGTGTCCTCATCTCAAGGGTGTGGTCTGCTGGAACAGAGTTGAGAAGAGTTGGGATTGTCCTATCCATGGCTCGAGATTCAGTGCAAAGTAAGTCGTGATGAGATGTGTTTGTGTAAAACTGTTGCTGACTGTGAACAGGGGTCTTTGTGTCCAGGGTCCTGCGAAGGGCAACATGACTCCCATCAACATTTGAGTCCGAGGGTTAGGAGGAAAGAGAAGAAAGGCACGCAGCCAGTATCGTTTTTTGAAACTGTCGCGGAGTCAAGGCGCTGCCAGAGGCACGTCGGAGTATCGTCATATCATAGTGATGCATAATGCTATTTCAATCATAATTACGTGGATTCTAGCGATGCCGACGAACTGGATAAGGGTTTGTCATGTTCTTACAAAGACTCAGGGTGCAGTCCGCACACCGCAGCGAAGGTCGATGCATGTTTCACCCCGTCGGCGTTCGTGGTCGGAGGATTTCCAAGCGAGGACGAACGGCAGCCGTTGCACATCAAGCGGGAGATCGTCGTGATTGACAACGGGTGTGGAGACGGCATGTTCGATGTCTTCTGGCAGATACTGTGCAAGCGATGTTACAGTCGGCGGTGACTATGTGATGGGTCACAGTGTCTGATGCAGACATCATCAGGCTGAGCTATCGAATCATTTGTCGGATGCATGCACTTGCTTCCAATGTCGCTGCAAGTTGTGACATTTTCCTTGCGTGATGGATTCGCTTGCGGGGAGGTGTCGGTGTGCATTTGTTCTATCGACGTGCAGATTTCATAGATGAAGCCTGCAGCTTTTTGATAGGTCGAGATGCGCTGATTTCTGTAGCCAGTCGTTGCCCCGGTACCGAGTGCGCATCGTGCAGGCCAAGGATCTTTCTGCAGCTGGCCGAACTAGTGTTCGTGTTTGTGTGATTGGCCGGTTTGATGGAGTGAAAGAGGAGCTTGAAGCACGGTTAGCGGTTTTGTATGTCGCATACTTTGGCACAGTCAGTGGTCTCATTCGTTGCATCTATTCAGTCCGGATAGCGATCGGAACGAAATACAGCAGATGGTGATGGATGTCTCCGAGACGAGTCGGTGAACCTGCGGACAGGTGCGATGCGGTTTGCCTGACTAGGCAGAACAAGTACTTCCTTCGACGGGATGATCGATCAGAGATATCGTCTCTGCAAATACGAAGCAGGTCCTGACGAGGATCGCCGCTTGACATGGTAGGCTTCGATGATCACATAGAGGGTCTAAAGGTATCAGCCAGATCCGGCGTGGGAGTATATTAAAGTGCTTCTCGAGTCGAATCAGCTTCGAAGTACTGTAGATGCGAGTCCATCAGATTTTAGAAGTCATTCATCAAGGAGGACGTCGTACATTGATAGTATAAGAAGCAAATACAATGGCTCGCTTGAAAGGTGTTTCGGCTTCACTGCATGCATAGCGATGATCAGATGTACATGTACTACCTTATGTAAGGTAGTGTATCACGACGATGAGCGGAAACAGCGACAGAAGCTTGACGCCTGAAACAGCTGATCGACAGCAAATGACATTGACAAGCACGTGGGCCGACAGGACCACAGACGCGTGAAAAGAACGAAGGAAGGAACGCTTGCTGCCTGATCTCGTCACTTTTAGGCAACCATGCAAGTTTCATGCCAGCTTCCAATCTTGACACAAGCCAAATCAACCAGACGTCATCGTTCTCAACTTGCTCTTAATTAATCCCCGATGAAGAAGATTTCATCTATTGTACCTTCACTAGTTTTATCATCTCATCCAGCTCACAACAAAGCTCCGAGCCACGATATCCGTGACGACTCGTATCAATTCGAAAGAGGAACAAGCGTCGCCGATGGAAGTCCGAGATAGAGCTCGACTCCGGAATCATCCACAATACCGTGAGTCCTGGAATCTCGGTCGCGGAGAGAAGGACTGGTGAGCAGACTGGAAGCAAATACAGCTCTGGCTGTCGTTGTTGCTCTTTTCATTTCTCATTTTCATGCAAATGCACACTACCTCACGATAATCCTTAGATTGCCGTCATGCACAATGTCGACGATGAGAAGTCCTGTCCATACATGAGTCGCTCTTTACCCGGCCGTACCGTGTCCGCACAGATAGAACGATCATCTTGTGGCTTGTACCGGACATGTTGCTGTTGGCTCGTTTCGCGAACCATGTGGACATGATCGACAAACCGCAGAACAAGACGATCTTGGCAAACGCGCTTCGGGATCGTCGAGATCGCCATAGCCCGAGCATCAGATCGCGTGGCTTGATCTAGCGTGGACCAAACTCTTGCTGCAGCAATCTACCAACTTCCCGCCGTCACTACTTGAGATCACCATCAGAGAAGATTGCATCCCACAAAATGGTCGAACCGTCCACACGAAGATCGTCTGCACCACCCGTATGAGTAGCGCAGGCCGGCGGACTTCAGCTGCATTGAATGAAGGTTGATCGTGCCACACGGCCTTGTCCATGAACTGTGCCCGACGGCTATTTATCGACACATCCTGTCATTTGCGAGAAAGTCAGACTGCCTAATTGCCTTCTTCTGGTGTAGCGTTGATCGCTACCAAGCACCTCTACATGGCGTCGCAGCCAATCGCTATTGCTCGAATCGAGAAACTCAACATCGATCAAACAGTGGGGCATGACTCTCATGCCCAAATGTCAAGCCTTGTCGGAGAACGGACCATAAATCCGTCAGACAAGAGCCACACAGAACAATCCGACAGTCGTGGGACTATGCGCCAGCTAGCACTTTTGTACAGAGTCTGACCGCAGTCCAAACGAGCACATCACCGACTCAAGGCACACGCGTCATCTATGTGATATTGCAACACATACGGTATCAAGTTGCATCCGTACAAATCCTCTCCGTCCAAGATTACAGCGTACCTCAAAACAAGAGCTTCATTCTCGCAGCATACCGCTGCTTACTGACATGCTCTCATCACGGTTACCACTGTGGTCACTCATCTTCGTGGTTTTGCTGCATCGCTAGCGTTTCTTGCTCGGCGATAATTCGTGGCTGGCATGATCTTCGGCTACGTGCTCGACCAGTGGTACCCTGCAGACCCTCGTTTACTACTCGAAGGCATTCGCAGAAGCTGTCCTCACGGTCTACTGTCGACCGTTGTCTCAACCTTAACTCTATATGGCTTAAGCCGAACTGCGATACATGACGAACAGCAGTAGTGAAGCCATCCTATCATTACTGAAGCGAAGAAATGATTGTTGATGTCTTCTGTTCGTGTCGTGGCTTTGGTGCTCTTCCGATCAACAGTGAGCTGCACCTGATCAGTATGCAAGATTTCACTCGAAAGTCGCCAACACGGCACACGGAAGAGCAATCGGATGATCTACCACTTTCCTCAGCGCTATGCTAAAATGCATTTCGATACGCCAGGACATCGCACGAACGCTCCGATGTTGACCCAGCGGCCCGTTCGCGAGCGTGATTGGGGGATCAAGCTCAGACGCCAGAGATCAGATGAGCAATACAAACAACAGCTTCGAGAGGCGTAGTTCACGAGTATCACCTCGCTGGTAAGCTACGAGTACCGCACTGTGCCAGCGGCTGGATTCTTCCGTGCCCTTGTTCCAGCATGTCTGGCTCGTACACATGTCACGACTCAAGTCCCCCTCGGTTCCCCCACTGACGGCTGCGTTCTGCTAAGCGACATGTCCATCCGGCACGCTGAACCATGCCTCCATCTCGTGCTCGCTGCGCCGATCCACGTCGCATCACTAGCTAGGCCGGGCAGATCCTCTGTTTCCCTGTGCACTACCCATGCTCATCCACCCAGCACAATACCCTGCAATCCCGTCATATGAATAGATTAACAGATTAACACCAGGCACATTGCACATCCCCGACTCGACCTGCTCCTGGTCAGTACTCAGTAGAGTACGGAGCATCCATGGCCGGCATCAACACTCCAGAGCACCATACCTTCCCTACTCATCTTAGCCAATATTCATAGCTTCTGCATGGTCTCTACCGGTCGACGACCTCAAGCCCAACTACTCTCACGGTACCATAACATGGTTCTAATAGTGCCTGACTATCCTTTCCTCGACCAGAAAACCGCTACATACTTGCACACTGCTCCACATCTCTGGATGAGCATATCTTCTTGACCAACTTGTCTTCCTTACGCACTATACCGAACCAATAGTGCTGACCCGATCCTACGCTTCCTTCTTGATCTTCTCGCTTTTGCTACACGGCTGCAAATACTGCTTGTTTGGACCTTTACACCCTCATCATCGCTGTCCTCAGACGATATTACGCTACGACGTCCGACCGAGGTCTGCTGGAGACTCGACCTTGCCTCGCGATCGCAACCAGTCTATTCGTATCCACCACATACTTCTTCCTCTTCGGAACTTCTTGACACCATGGAAGTCGCTTCGATCATGTCCTATAACATGCCTCAGAGCTACGGCTCTCGTTATCCTTCACAGCAGTATCCCCATTATCACGACATGCGATCGTTTTATCCGGAAGCATCAAGCTATGGAAACGGCCATGGTCAGCATGCGACCGAGTCTGGCGTTGCTTCACAAGCTGCATCTGGCCCCTTGGACGACCCCAACAAGCCGTCTTTGCCCTCGATATCGACCTTGATCGGTATTGCCGATGGTGGTGAGCGAGGAGCGGCGCCTGGCACCGAACGCCGTATGTGTCACAAGATCTTGTTAGCTCTGTCACAGATCAGATCACTGACTATCATACAGGTTTATCAGCCGAGAAGCCGCAATCACAAGCATCGATACAACCATCTATCGAGCAGTACCCTTCTGCGTATCCATCCGGAATGGAAACGGGAAGTTTGCAGAGAAACAATATGCCACCAACACCACCGTTGCGATCGGATTCGCCTGTCGAGAAAGGTTACAGCCCTCCAATAATTTCCTCCGGACAGTCTTCCATCTCAGGCCCGTCATACCAGCTTGGATCAGCCCTGAATAATGTAGAAGCCGGCAAGCAGCGCTCGTACATACCGCCGAAACCTCAACCAGTACCACAGCAGAACCTCTACAACACCTCACCTTACGCTATGAGTCCATACATACCATCGCCAAGCGCATCCTACTATTCGCCCGAAGCCATCTACCAGACGAACATGTACGCCCAACGGCCCCTGCCCTCCAACTTCCCACCTACTGTAATCGCGGCCCCCATGATGCCAGCCGGCTTGATCAACACCCACAACCCATGGCACCACCACTATATCACACAAAACCAAGCCTACCCGAGCATGTCAGACCGCTACATTTGCAGTACGTGCCAAAAGGCGTTTTCGCGCCCAAGCAGCCTCAAGATCCACAGCTACAGCCATACAGGCGAGAAGCCATTCCAGTGTCCGCACTCGGGTTGCGGCAAGGCGTTCAGCGTCAGGAGTAACATGAAGAGGCATGAGCGCGGTTGTCACGCAGGACGGGACGGCTCGACGAGTCCGACGGACTGATCGCGGTGCAAGCACTGGGACTGCACTCGATCTGAGCACCGTCAAGCGACGCCCTGAGCGGCGGATCCGTTCGCCAGTATCTGACCGCTGGACGGCAGATAACGTGGTCATAATCCACCAACACATCGACGCAGAGTGTTTATAACGACATTCAATCACTTGCTATGTAATACTATTTCACTTCCTCAGGGGTCACGGGACGAAAGAGGAAGGGGCCGAGACGGGAAGGACATCGGCAGGAAAGGCGGGAAGGACTAGACACCGCAGGGCTAGACACACGGAAGAAGACACATGTGAAGAGGTTCGAGGTGGGTTTTGTTCGAGATACCCCGGTCCGCAAGGACCGCTTCGCTGGTTTGCGTTAATGAGAATACCATCATTATTCACATCTGTACCGTTCCTGCCGGTTATGTAACACACTGCTTGAGACACAAGCCCCGGACACAAGGATACCAGACAGCTGAAGGGCCGGGTCGCGTTACAGTGTCCGACTGTTTACCCTGAATCGTGTATCGGTTAGTGAGGACTCGACAAATGCATTCGCAGCACCACCTGATTGTCCATTCCTCGTTTGCGAACTTTCGTTCGTGACCCGGTCGATAATGCTTCACGGCGTCAATGACGGGTTGTGTAGAGTATGTAAGCGACGCTCGCACGCAGAGAGACAGCACTTACCTCGCACGTTACCATATTGTCGTCTTCGTGTACCATCAAACAGGACCTGTCTTGCAGACCCTTTTCGTGAACGACTCCGTAGCACCGCATCCTTGATACCAAAGGTCGACTCTCGACGCTCGACCGTCACTATTTGAACGACGTGTAACTTCTTGTAGCGATCCTGAGACCTACGAATAGTAGCGTACTCCTTCCCACAACCGATGTCACCGCACTGATACATTCGTTGACAGAATCTGATAATTGCTTGACCACTCATTTCGCACCCGTGTTTCCTTCTTCTCGTCTGCAGTAATCTCACACTGCTGTCAGCGCCAGCTCCATCAATGTATCCGTCTGCATGTCAGATCCACTGAGATCAGTCGCTCGTGTCGCCACGACGGCGCCTGCGCGCACCATCACACCTCTCGCTTCGTCCTTTCTTGCTGGCGGTGCCTATTCGCTTTATCTGCGGCTGCTCCCGAAGCTGTATCGTTCTCGACTCGGCTTTCGATGCTCGGTTGCGGGTGTACATGTAGTACATGTTGACGTAAAAACCGAGCTGCAACGCCGTGTAAGCGAGGCATGTTCGACGTACTGTAGCAATATGTCAGTTCCCGAACAACGAAATTCGGAGGAGGAGAGCAGACCTTCGCCCGAGCGGTAGATCGAAATCTTGATCGGCGACAATAGAGACGCGGTCGTTCGTTGGAGAGGGTGGCTCGATCTGGAGGGCTGCTGGAGATCGTGGCGTAGGGTACGCGAGTGTGTCTGATCGTTCCCAGGTTGCGTTCATGGCTCAAGCCGAAGCATGGGCTGTACATGAGATCGTGTCGAGGGCGGAATCGTCGTTAGCAAACATGTGTTCCGTCACACTGTCAGGTCGAGGTCTGCTGAAGATCGTGCATAGCCATAAACATCCTCGCGTTTGAAGTTGTGTTCTGTGGCTGCTGGATCATGGTTTCCTTGCTACTCGCAAGGAAGCCGCCTTCGTTCGCTTCTGTCGCATTTGTGTTCTTGCGGCGGAGAAAGCTCGTTGCCCCCTACGAGATTCTCTGCGACCTGATCCCCGTGTATATCCGCCCTTTGTGCCGTAGGCCGTTGTTATGTGGTCGATTGCATAGCTGTCTTTGTGTTCGTCAGTTCATGTACATAGCGTTTCGTCGCCGTCCTCAGAGTCTTTGCACAGACATGCCCACATTCGTTTACGTGTAATCATTTGCTCGCAAAGTCTGGCCGCTGTTTATGTCTGTAGGTCTGCATGAAGTAAGACCGCCTTGAAGCCATATAGTACTCAAGAGGCGGTTATGCATCTGTTGAACATGAAGCCTCGAGCAGAATCTGGAGCTGCATCCTATCATATCAGTACAATTTATGTCGGCCAAGGAAGATCAACTTGTCATTAGCACTGTAGAACGAGTTCTTTCTAGAAGGAGGAAATCTTTTGTAAGGTCGATTATGCTACAAGAATGTCTATAGTACCAAGACTGAAGACCCGGGGAAAGACGTCTAGATGATGGACAGGTCGCCGAATTTCTAGGAACAGTGTCAGTATATTTTTCGCGACCAGCATTAGGAACGAGAATTGGTCTTACCTCCTTGTAGCCAGGCACTTGCCAGCGGCCCTTGGAAACGAGTTGCTCGACCCGCTGGTCGATGTCTGGGCGGGCAGCAACAACCTCGTCCTATGATATAAATCAGCCAAACTGTTCCATGACCTCTCCATCTCAAAGCGCAGAATAATTCTCCGCCGATGTTGTCCAATACGCACCACAGTGAGGTCCTCGAACGGTCTCGCGGTCTCGATGTTCTTGAGCGTCTTCTCCAAGTCCTTCAACTCTTCATCAACCTTGCCCTTGGTCTCCTCAGCAGCCTTGACGGCCTGCGCCTCGAAGGTCTCGATCGCCTTGATTTGCCTGTTGACGTCGTACTTCTTTGGGCTGAAGGCGTTGAACTGCTTCTCGAGGTCGTCGACGATGGACTGGTTCTTGAGCACGCTGCGGTAGTGGCTGAAGTCGACGGTCTGTGGCTGCTCGGACAGCAATTGTACCTTGCGGCGGGCGTCGTCGTTCCGCTTCTTGAAGGCTACGAGTGCGTTGGCGGTGTTGCCTTTGAGGCCGAGCTGGCTGCCCAGGCGGGTCCAGTCGATTTTGGAGGCTGCGCTGCGCTGTACAGAGGTGTGTTAGCGATGGGAACTTGCTGAGCGGTGGAAGAGGGCGATGCGAATTGATGCGACGTACTCCGACGGCCATTGTGGACTGTTGAGATGCGATTGGAGGGGTGGGAGATATGCTGGTCCTGGTGAAGTGTCAAGGACTGGAAGTCAAGAGCTGCATTGAACTCTTGGCGTGCACGGACGGGATATGTCGGGTTCGGACGAAGCTCATATTTTATTATTCACTGAGGACCAGCCGGAATACATTCACAAGGCCAATCATAGTCGTTAGGAACGCTATAACAAAGAGCTCGACAACGAGCGCGTGATCTATAGAGTTTCGAGCAGATTGGCGAGAAGATATGATCATGTCATCGTTTCACGTTGTGATGGTATGCGTACGTCGTGAACCGACAGCAATGTGGCCTGGATAGTACAGTATACACAAGTAGAAAGCTAGATTATGCCATTACTTTTGGTGTATCAAGAAACGACACGAGCCCCGCTATCAATGCTCATAATCCCGAATCAAACAAGACGAGAACACACCTTACGTGCTCAGAGCCATGATGGAATTGACAATGTCGTTGTCGTTCTCCTTGAGGGCCTTGACGGCCTTCTTCCTGCTGACAGAAGCCTGGGCCATGACGAGCTCGATGTCCTTTGGCTCGAGACCAGTCTCGTCAACCTCTTCACCGTCGTCCTCCTCCTCGACCTTTGACTCGGCACCGGTGTCGATGGCCTTGCCCTTGTCACTGTGGTCGTGACCGGCGTGGTCGCCAGAGGCACCCTCCTGGTTCTGGAGCTGCTGAGCAGCAGCGGCCTGGGCCTGAGAGTTCAAGTCCTCAATCTTGGCCTCACCGAAGATGCTATGTCGAGTCAGTGCGCGGCTCTTCCTGATACCATGGTGGTCACTCACATCCAGGTGTTGCTGTTTGGTGACTTGTAGACGTCTGGCTGGCTGATGACAAAGAGGATCTAGCAAGTTGTCAACCAATGCTCTTCAAATATCATGACCCCTCTATCAGGCACGTGCCGGCCGTAGCTGTCTCGAGATCGGTTCGTCGACGTACGTTCTTTGGCCTTCTGAGAGTAACACGGGTGATACCCTCAATGTGCTTCAGGCCGAGCTTTGCAATAGCCTTGCGAGCCTTTTTCTCGTTGCGGGAGTGGACAGCGACGGATGCGCCAGCTGGGATGTTCGCATCGCCGGCGTCCTCAACATCAGAGTCGGAGCTGTCGTCCTCGTCAACCTCGGTGACTCTCTTCTCTGGCTCGTCGTCGACGATCTCCTCAACACGTGGGTTTGACATATTTGCGATTTGTATGGAACTGTCAAAAGAGCACAATGGTTAGCGGGGCCTTCGAAATGCGGTGGGTTTGCGCCTAGGGGCCGAATCGTGTGCTGAAAACGGGTCGTGCGAACGTGGATCGAGTTTTACCTTTCGATTGTCAAAAGTTCAATAAGATACGCTGATTTGGTCGTCTGGCGTAAGTTCCTGGCTCTTCAGATTGATGAAGTCGTGCTGCCTCGAAGCTTGGAGAGCCCACAATGCAAATTCGGCAGTTTCCGCTTTGGCGAAACGTCACATATCTGCGGTACAAGACAGCATAATAATTTATGAAGACGACAATTTACAAACAAACAGAATGGCTATAGTTGATAGTACGTTGACGTCTTGGAAATGCGATATTTGGAAGACGTTACCAACACCACCGCAGAGGCGCTTGACAATTATAAACAATGCCCGTCAGACTGCTCTATGGCGTTCAGAAGTTTTCGTGATTGAGACGGACTTCTATCTTGGAAAAGGTAATGTCGTCAATCGAGTTTTGCTGGCAGCTATAGCACAGCAGGTTTCTTTCCTCCCCCGTGAGAGACTTTTCCGAGTACATTCGACCCTTTGAAAGTGCTGAAGAACCCCATGATCCGATGCAAATATCAATCAAACTCCGGCTTCCCCAATCATCCTCTATGCCTTGGTGGCGCGAGCGGCAGCCAAAGTCTTGCGGACCTCGAAGCGGGCCTGTGATACTGTTAGTCCATGTTGCCTGTCTGAATCCCAGCCAAAGGTTGGTAGTCCTCCGCGGGCTCGAGTATCGACTGACCTGCTTCCTGAGTCTCATAACCTTGAAGCGCTCAAAGTCGGTCAACGCCCTCCTCTTGACAACGTTCTCGCGGGTCTTGGCCCATGTGCTGTTGTTCCACTTTGACTCGACTTGCTCCTTCTCCCAGAGAGTCTTGGTTGGTCCAGTTCCGGCGGAGCGTGGGAGCTTAGCGATGACAATTGGGGTCAAAGAAAGAGAGGCGAGGGGAGCGGAGTGGCGTGGGACAACGGCCTCTGGCTTGGATGCTGGGCCATCGAGAAGAACCTGTTCAATCGTGAGCAAACTGCCCATGTCTCCGGTTCTCAGGATCTCGGGGGGAACGCACTCTCTTGTGGTCGATGATCTCAACAATGGTAGCGAGCTTGTTCTTGTATGGTCCAGTGGTGAAAAGGACAACACGGCCAACCTCGACCAATCTCCATGCGCTAGTCTTGACCTCTGCGTCACCCATTATGTCGATTGATACCGGTTCTGATGGCGGCGCGTTAGCAGTGACTCTTGCTGGATGTAATATTTCGGTGCGTGCGATTGCGACTGAGATGTAGGATCGTAGATTAACGTACAGTAAGGTGTCGGGTAGTTGTCGTTGAATGATTGACTGCACAACGCTTGAAGTCGTGTTGCAAATCAAGAATGGCACTTTGCGAGCAGCACGGAGAACGGCGAAAAGTGTTTTTCCGTGCCAAGACTTCCATCGTTCCCTGTGCAGCTATCGCTCCGCAGCAAAGTCCTTTCACTTCGTTTTACTATCAACTTACCTTGTTCGCCCCATATTCTTCTGCAGAATATCCGGATGCACCGAGTTTTTTGCGTACTGAGCTGAACGACGACGACAGAGTGGTAGCCCTTGATCGTTCGGCTTCTCGACATTGCGACTTGCGGTCATGGTCGGCAGTCTCATGATCGCCACGGTATACTGTAAGTTCTACCTCCAACCTCTCCTATCTTATGATGCTATAATTTGCGTTTGACCCCTGTGACCGGAGACCCTCGCCGGGGTCTCTGAACGGCACAGGTGAAGTGATCTTCAATCTTACATATTCTGAAAGAATTGATGAGCTTTCTATTTGCTATACCTTCATGTCAAGGCCCCAAGCTAATGGCTCAATAGAACATAGCAAAACTGCCTGTTGGTACAGGACAGCGACCACGCTACTTCCTTCCGTATGGTAAGCGATTACTTTTCTTTCCCCCGTTCGATGATTAAAACACACACTAGATAGTAATTGACCCCAAGGGGAGTGATCGTCTACACCAAGATCACTGAGAACAATCTTCTACAAACACATGTTACATGTCTTGTAATAATAGCTGCTAACATGCATCAGATCCCTTGCTGGTCGGACTCGACCTACGACACCCGAGTCATCTTTGCTACAGTCTTTGCTCTGTGTTGTCGTAAGAGGCGCTAATATGGACTTGACACCGATCCGTGTACGTGGAGCTCGGCCGAGTCGTAAGCGACGCGGTGCAGAAGATTTTGCCTCGTCGCGGAAGCCTCGAAAGAGGCCGGTAAAGACCGTGCAGCCTCAAACCGCAGATACGAACCTTCTTCATAAGTAAGTCATTTGCGTCTGGACATCACAAGTATCAACTTTCATATCCTCCTTCACTTCTTCCTCTCCCGGTCGTCCTCTGTCAGATTGTTCTTTCGACATCGTTAACCGGCGCGTAGCAAAAGTGCACGCCGTCGCCTGGCAAGGATCGAGCAGCTCCCCAATGAACTCATTCAAAACATCTTCACATACTGCGACAACATCAATCTTGCATTGTCGTCGCCTTTCGTAGCGCAACAGCTTTCCGGCGAAAAGTTGTTCTACCAGTGTGCACTCCGACTACTCTACTGTCCTGACTCGCGATTGAGCAGCACGTGCATATGCTCCAGTGGGTCAATCGACAACGACATCTATGCTCTGCTACAGCGGCGATGGATGTCATGGTCTATGTTTCAAAAGGTCGTTTCCGGTGTTCACCAGCTTGCCGTACAGGACTTTTCAGTGATCGAAGGGATAGCTTTGCGGCGTCCGAATCGTCCGAATTTCGCGCGTCCCGCAGAACAGTCAGTCGTCTATCTACATGTGGGCTCGACAGTACAGATGCCGGAGAAGCTGCTTCGTGGACCTTGGTCTTCAGATGACGTTCGGTTCCTAAATTACCTCGTCTGGCTACGTGTTGGCATTGACTGGAGTCGGTCTACCCTCGGAGAAGTCGCAGCAAGCGGGCTATTGCGTGCAATCGCGGATGGTCAGCGTACGGTCGTGGCTTCACTAACGTCACCGGTCGTCGGTGTTCAGCCTAGCATGGACATGCTGCGTGTGGCAGTCGTGCAGCATGGCTGCGACAAGACAATCGTGTTCTATCTGGTCTGTGCTGCTGTCAGATCAATCATCGAGTCTAGAGGTCGACAGCGCTCCGGTTTTTCAATGACGGACCTCAGTTTTCGAGACCCCTCCATATGGAGTTTTGCCGGGCGTGCCCCGTCTGACACTGGTCGCTGGCTAAAGGACCTATTGCGGGCAGCCGCAGATGTTGCTTCGGCTCGAGGTCACTTTGACAGAGATGTGTTTTCAGAGTTGCGTGCGGTCTGCGGGCGGATGAGTGATGGTGTAGAGCAGATAGAGATACCAATTTGAATTCGAATTCGAGCTTGTCGCTCCTACTGAACGTGAAGGTTTGGTGGACACCGCTACCACTGTGGAGCCCAAAAATAGACTGGCACGACGTGATGATTAGCCATACCTTAACGGGTCCGGATCGGCACCGCATTCGTTCAGCCTGGCGGCCCACTCGCACGGCGTGCGCTGAGCCTCTTTCTCCGACAAGTGACTGATGAAGCCCACCGAACCCAAAACATCATCCACGCGATTTCCTGCGCTCAGGCCTTTTGTTTTTGTGTTGCATCGTGAAATTCGACTGACTGATTGGCTGGTTTCCTGGAACGTCCTTCCGCGCTTGGCGTGAAGATTCACTGTCAATTCAGCGCTCGGCATGGCATCCACAGCTCAGGCAGCACAGCCGAAGGGAACTCACACTGCTGAACCGCTGGAGGCAGCGGGAACTTGTGCTGCATCTCCAAACTCCCACTTTACTTACACCTCCACCTCACATACCTTGTCCCCCGTTTGACTGCGCCTTAGACCATACTCAATCCAGTCAGTCGCGCACGAGATACATACCGTTTGCGATTCTCTTGCATGCGACTGCGCCTCACCTGTACTGTTTCACATCCACGCGACAACCGAAGTATTCAATCTACATTGACCCAAACACCCGACACCGCACCGCATTGCATCACACTAAGTGCTGCCCGATCGCGTCAGGCATCTGCCTACATGCCATGACCCTAGCTCTCTAATCTATTCGAGTCCAAGAAAAGCATCAAGCCTTCTACATCATGGACAACTCGAATAAACGAAACTCCTTTCAGGGACACGACGCGAACATAAATCAGTCATACCCACTCAGCTCTTCAACCATGTCGCACTCCTCACAGGATCACTCTTTCAAACAAGAGTCATTCACCTCTGACCCGACCTTTACCACCGATTACACTTCCAACGCCCAGTACCTTGACCCGTCCTTCGTCGACTTCAATCAGTCCATGAACGACTCGAATAATTTCCAGTCGTCGAACACCTCACAAGACTTTCTTCAGCCCAATCACTTCAAGACGGAAGAGTTTGGATATAATCAGAACGGACTGTCCCCCCACGAGTTGGGTTTAGGCGCCTCGGTAAACACCTCTTTCCCGGATTATTCGAGTCAGTCGTTGGACCCATCTCTGCTCGATTTTAGTACGACTCAATCGCAGCAGCTATCGCTCAACCCGACCAATCTTTCCTTCGACAACATGACTTCGATGCAAGGTCATGCGCCGACACCACCTCATCTTCTGCAACCCCATGCGTCGCAAAGCCAAAGCCCCAGCCCCCGACAGACACCATCTCCCCAACAACAGCAGATGTATGCTCAACCTCAAAGACCGAGGAACATGTCCGAGTCTCTGGATCCTTCAAGCGCTGCTTTCCCACATGGCTACAATTCGAATGACTGGGCCGCCGGGGCTGCATTCAGGCAACATCGTCGAGCCGCGTCGGATACCTTTTCAGAAATATCGTCCCATTCCGCCCAGGCATCGCCGTACATGGGAAACATGGATGGATTCGACCCCAATGCTACCCAGCACATATCGAATATGGCAAATCAGCAACAAGACTACCCACTTTTCAACGATAATCTTGGTTTCAGCCAATTCAACCTAAACGACCAAGGCATGCAAGCAAATCATATCAGTCCGGGTCACAGCCCTCTGATCTCACCTTCGGTTTCTACTCCCCAACAACCATTGCCTGATTTCAATCCTCACGACTTTGGAATGACTCAAGACTTGAATGCTCAATTCCGGAACACGGATGGTAACGACATGTTTCCTGCTCTTGGAAACGAGAACTTCAATCTAGGCCCCAATATTGGCATCTCAGGAGAGGCCGATACCATGTCTCCGCCTGAAATCAACATTGATTTCGCCCCTCCTTCAAGGCAGCCGTCTTTCCGCAATGGTCAACATCACGGGCTTGGTGATGCGCTAAGCCCTCCAGACCCTATCCGTAAGACATTTCTCCTCACCCATACATGATTGTTTCTAACATATCTCCAGTGGGTAGAAAACGAGCCAAGTCAGAAACCTTTGCGAGGTCACCAAGCCCCCACGTACCGGCTCGAGGCAGGAGTCCGTCGCTACAGCCCACGATCAATGGCGCTCAGCTTTCCGTCTCCCCTTCCAATGTCCAGCTTCCACCGTCCCGATCGCCCTCACCTGCATCTAGTCGCGGTAGAAGTGCGAGTGCATCTGGCACACGAGAACACATGCTCGACCTGGCCAATCGCGACAGGAGTGCCTTTTCTGGTGGTAGTGCCGACAGGAGACAAAAGCACGCAGCGACGTTTCAATGCCATCTTTGTCCGAAGAAATTCACGCGAGCGTACAATCTTCGATCGCATCTTCGGACGCATACCGATGAGCGACCATTCGTTTGTACCGTTTGTGGAAAGGCTTTTGCACGACAGCACGACAGAAAGAGACACGAAGGATTGCACTCTGGGGAGAAGAAGTTTGTCTGCAAAGGCTCTCTCAAGTCCAACGCTACCTGGGGATGCGGCAGGAAATTCGCCCGAGCGGATGCATTGGGTAGACACTTCAGATCGGAAGCAGGAAGAATTTGCATCAAACCATTACTCGAAGAAGAAGCTGCCGAGAGAAAGAAGAACTGGCTCGAAGAGCAACAACAGCACCAACTGCAGAGCTCGCAAGGATTCGTCGCTCCCGGACCGATCGTTCAGATGCCTCAACTCGATCCCGTCTTGCCCGCGGCGCTCCTCCAGATGTACCCCGAGTTTGCGAACCTCAACTGGGGTCCGATCGATTCGATGACCGATCAGGGAATGGACGACGACATGCAGGGTGGGCGAAGCAGTTTCGACGCGTCCTCCACAGGAGACTGGCTCTCAGACAACGACATGAGCGACTATCAAGTACAAGGCGGCGCTTCGCAGATGAATGCGACTGCTGGCATGACCGGCTGGAATTCTGGGGAGTACTTGAGCGATTTCGAGGGTCGATAGAAGCTGCGCCGGGCCTGATACCACGATCTGCCGATATGGCACGATCGTCCTTCGTTTGGGGGTGCGTTCGTTTTGTTTATAGTTCAAGATACCACCGTCCATTATCCGGACATGAGCAATTCATGAGTTTTATGCTTATACCATCAATCACTTCGCATTGGCTGGACCCATCGACGACTTGTACTTTGAGCTCTTCCTCGAGGCCGCAGGTGGATATGAATTCGTGCGCGATGTCGGGGATATCATGGTTCAGGCTCTCCCTCATCTTTTCTATGTCTCTGCCCACTCTCGTTACTAATCTGCCGAACTGCCACGATCGATTTCGGATGTCCGTGGTGTGTTTCCCAGATGTCGATACAGCTGATCCTCTTAGACGAAATCGAGTCCACATGCATGGCATCACGGTGGAGTTGTTCTATATAGATCAGCAGCGTGGCTCATGACGAAATGTTTCTTTGCTTGGTAAGCGTGTATAGACACGATGTCGCAATACGGGCATTGAAGATGGTCGACAGAGCATGCGTGTTCGCGCTCTACGTTTGTATAAGGTCCAGAAAAGGAACTGACTATGCTTAAGGATGGTTTAACGATAGCCTGCTTTACTAGCCTACCTTAATAGCATTAAGTAGTCGCTTTGCTTATAAGCCCTTAGCGGCGATAAGCTTCAGGGACTAGTGCTTGCGTAGCGGTTGCCTTTACGACTGGTTGGAAATCTGGGAGACGACTATGGCCAGACAGGAAGATTGAAGAGTGGCGAATTGTTCAGTCAAAGATCACAGTGTAATAGTAAGACATGAAGTGCCATGGAAGTGATATATTAGTACGAGGGAAGCCATGATTCGTTATTCGTCGACACCGTTATGCTTCGCTGTTTTGTCTTTACTGCAACTAATTGCTTGCAGCTCATCACGTGTCATCGTTGAAAGCGTGAGCCACCACCGCCTTTCACTCCTGTTCGGTGTGCTCCCAGCCCAACAGCTTCTTGGCCTTGTCGTTGGTCCAAAAGCTCTGGCTACCGCTGAAATCGCCACGGATTTTGGCATTGGGGTAGTACTTTGCGGCGAGCTCACGCGACGGGGTCGATTGAGCGGTCGTGTCGGCGACGACGTTGAACACCTGGCAGCCCTCAAAGTTGTCGCTCTTCTCGACGGACAAAAGACAGGCTCGGGCCGTAGCTTGGGGGTGGACCCTGCCCCAGAGCTGCTTGACACCAGCACCGTCCCAGTCCTCCTTGTGCTCCTGCTGGACGTCCTTCAGTGGTGCGACTTCGTGGATTCTCATACACGCAATCTTCATGCCTGGGAACCAGTTGGCGAAAGCATGAGCTTGGGCCTCTGCCTCCTGCTTGGCCAGTGCGTAGGAATCGGTTGGTTTTTGTGGGTAGTCCTCGTCGATCGGAAAGTACTCAAACTCCAGAGGTCGCTCAGCATAAGCTAGACCGATGGCATTGACAGAAGAGGCGTAGCAAAATCTCTTGATGCCGAGCTCAGCTGCGGCTCTCAGACCATTGAAAGCCGCGTTGACATTGTTGTTGTGGACTTCAGAATCATGAGTGCCGACAGGGTTGGGGATGGCGGCGAGGTGGATCACAGCATCACAGCCTTCGAAAGATTTTTTGCATTGGTCGTAGGAAGAAGCTGCATCAGCGGTACGCATTTCTGTGTTTGGCGTTCCATCGTTCTCAGTGTCCGTTCTGTTGATCTGCACGGTCTGAAAACCGCGTTCGGCACACAGCTTCACGACTTCTTTGCCGACAGTGCCTCGGGCTCCGGTGATAGCGATCTTCATCTTCGATAGCAGAGTTGGTGTTCTAAACATTGTAAGAGAAGAGTTTCGTGGATTCGTGAAGCTGTGAGATGTTTATACAATGACGTGCCCGGTGAACAGTTGCGTATGCAATTCTATCGTCATATAAAAGCTTAAAAAGTGACATACCACAAACGGGCAAGTACGATGATGTCCTGTATCGCCATCGCAATCACCGTTCCGCAATTTTGGAAATGGCATAGAATCAGCTGAGCATCTTGAGCACATTAATATTAGTAAGATACTTTCACTTTGAATCATAGCAATCAAAAATCAGTGTGATCTGGATGCCTTGCTGTTTCGACAATTCCAGAATATCCTCAAATAAATCAGTATGATAATCTGATAACCTCAGTGACCTGATCCAACTTTCCAATCTTGCTCACTACCGAAATAAGAATGCCCACTGGTAAAAATGCAGCAGCCCAACAGAGAGTTGATTCAGTCCCCTTCCATATGCGATACGGCGGGTTCAATCTCACGATACCCGAGACAACCTGACGAGCCCAGGACTCGGCGCTGACTGATCGTTCTTCAATTGTCCTGCCCAGCATGCTGTCCTCGACAATTTCCCTGGCGGGCGAGTAGATTGAGTTCTCCGGCAAACGTGGTTTCGCGCCGACGTTCTGGTTCTTGAAGATCACGCTCTTCACCCACCCAGTCTTCAGCTCAATGACCTTGATGTTGAACGGTTGCAGTTCCAGGCGAAGAGTATCGGCGACGGAAGCCATAGCGGCTTTGGTCGCGTTATAGATACCGAACCATGGCGTGGGAGCCACAGAGGCGACTGATGTCTGCATAACGACCTTTGCATCTGCAGCTTGACGGAGGAGGGGGATGAATGCTTGAGTGACGGCGATGTAGGACCAGAAGTTCAGATCGAAGAGTGCTTTGGCCTCGGTAAAAGAGATGTCCATAAGCGGCATATTGTAAAGACCTCCGGCGTTGTTAACAAGAATTCCGAGCTTCCCTCTTGTGAGCTCGTGGACCTTCTCGACGGCGGCTTGTATCGATTTGTCTTCAAGAGTGTCGAGCTCAACTACGTCGATACCCATCTTTACCAAGTGGTCCATCTTCGAGACGTTACGAGCAGATGCGATGACATGTAGACCCTGTTTGTGAAACTCCTGGGCAAGGGCATCGCCAAGACCGCCGTACGAGCATCCAGTGATAAAGACTGACTGAGGCATGACAGCGAGACTTGGGTTTATTGCTTTTTGATAGTAGTGACACTGCTGAATTTACGAGGTCATTCCTACCTTTTGAACTTGCGAAAGTCATAGCTTGGCCAGACTGGCTCCTCGCCCTCACCGCTAAAATCTTACCTGCAGTGTGTGTAACACAGCCTGATCACTTACAGTTTCGGCCAGGTCGCCTCCAACATGGTAATGGGTGTGCAACGCGAACGCCAGAAACGGGAAATGCTCACGACAGTTTTTGATCCTGAAGTGACTGCAGGTGGGCAAAAGGTTCAGTTCGGGGAGGAGGTCAGCCTTGGGGGCGGTCTTGGCGAACTCACGCTACAGCCCCGGCTTACCTGATCAGGACTAGTGTCGAACCTTGGTTGAAATCATGCAAGCAGCGAACACGAGAATCGTACAGAGATACAGAGGAAACGACAGTGAGGAGGACGGCTCTCGACAGGCCAAACTCACCAAGTGTCGTTGAAGACTGCAATGGATTCTTAGGAATATCATAAATATCTGATCGTTTCAATTCGTTATGATAGAAGCACCCTCCCAGCAACTTCGAGCAGCCATTTAGCATCATTCCACATGTGTCCTTTCTCCTCCTCTATGTCAACTTCTTCCGATCTTCTTCTACTGGATGCCTCTGTCTCAACAGTACTTTTTCTTCTCGCTTCATGCTGCAACATTCTCTCCCTGTCTTTCCTGACCTCGTCCCTCGCGCTCCGATCGCTTTTCTCATCACGGCCCTTCCCAGCCTCTGCATCTGCATCATCCAGAAACGAAAACCCCACTAGCCGATCGACCACGCTGCCCAATCCGAAGCCATAGCCAGGCGTTGAGGCCAACCTCGCAATCTCCTCTTCATCCCTCTCCTCATCATCTTCATCATCCCACATCTCTTCGTGGGAATAGGCAACCACATCGCCCTGATCCACAAAATCGGGCCTCACGTCGTCTCCTCTATCTTGTGTGTGTGAACGTACCGGTTTAGCGTCGAAATACCCTCTCTCCTGGAACTCGCGCGCGAAATAGTTCTTGTTACTAGGTGGGAGAACGGAGAAGGGTGTCACGGCAGACGACAGTGCGCCCTGACTTCCCCGCCGAGAGGGAAAGCCGCTGCCCGCACGAGACCCGAAACGCGATCCCCATCCTGTGTTTTCGCGCGTGAGGAGGGGTGAGCGTGAGCGAGCTGGTGATGTTGCGTAGGACCGTGAAGCATGCTCACGAGGCGTGCGGTATGCGTCTTCGTCGTCTTCGGAGGATGAAGGTGAGCCAGGGCGTGAGACGAGGAGATTTGGCAGATGCGAGGAGGAGCTGTGTAGATAACTGTGGCCTTTCGATTCTGCGAGGAGGTTCGAGGTGAAAGTGACGGTGTGTGATAGCCAGTCGTCGGTGGGTCGCGGGGCGCGGCTGCGGCTGTGTGGTATTTGTGTCCCTGAGCGTGGATGGAGGGTTTTCCCTGGGCCGTGGAGTAGTGTGGCTTGTCGTTTCTCTTTCTCAGAACCAGCGAGGAGGGCTTCGGAAGCTGACTTCTGAGCTAGAGGGACTTTGTCTGATGGTGCCGTTGCGGCAGTGTAAGCGTAGTCGAAGGATGTGTCGTAAATTGAGCTTCGCCGGCTAAGACCACCGTGCAGTTGTTTTCGTGATGAACTTCGTGTGAGGATACCGCCGGGTGTGCTGGGTAAGGAGCGACCTGTGAGATAGGAGGAATGATTGGCTTTATAGACAGACTCGATTGATTGATCCGCCGGTGTTTTCGAAAGCACTGGCGAGAGATGCACGACTGAGTCGTCGGTCGTCTTCAGGGGTGCTAATCGAAGGTCTGAGAAGGTCGGGTGCGAGCGTCGAGAGCGAGAGCTGGATCGACGGGGTGGAGGCGGATCCATTGCCATTGTTGGACGAGACGCGAACGAGTTTTGTGAGGCGAGTCTCAAGGGTTGTCAAGGTACATGTAATATCGTGAAAGGTGAATGCTGTCCAGCCTCGGCAGGTTCGCGTCAAGGGAATAGCACGTGAAGAGTGGAGTGGGAGCATGTGGAGTACCCCAGGTTCTGAGTGGGACAAGTGGATGCAGCCAGATTCAGGGTCCTTCGCCTACAAATTCACATCGACGGAGTATCGAAGAAACCATCTTCAAACCACTCAGGATTCGTCAATATTGTGCTGAGCAGCCGCACGGAGAGGTGAGCATCCGTGATGCAGGCAGCCGTAGGAGCCGTCAGAGGCTGATTTACGTGCATACACCTAGCAACGTACAGTGCAGTGTTATATACCGAATCACGCTCGTTTGAATGAATATATATGCTCATATCAATGTGCTGACCCCCAAACACCAAACACCGCAGAGATCCACGCTATACATAACATCGTCACCCACGAACAAAATCTAGAGCCTGATCTTGGCTCCGATACCCTTCCCCTGGAACCAGACCCTCTCCTCCCACCGTCCTAATCTCACACCCACAGTCGCCCTCGCAGCCAACTTCAAACTACCTCCAAGCGCGTTCTTCACAGCATCGTATCCTACACTGCCCAGGTCCCAGTCAACCGGCAGTCTCGGCGTTGTAATGACCTTCCCAGGCGGCACCTCGAATGGCTCATCATACTCAATATGGCCTACATCTTTACCTTTGTAGAGCGCAGTAGCGTTGATGTAGGTGACGTAGAGTGTCGATGTCTTGAGCGGAGAGAGTAAGTTGAACGTCGAGGTAGATGTGATTAGGTGCATTGTCGCGTCGGAAATGAAGTGCATTTTACCGTCGTCAGGAGGATCTGAGGGGAGGTCCCCGTCCGGGTCGTCTGGTCGAGAACTACCGAGGTGCGGTGTCGGTATTTCAAATGAAAACTTCGATAGTGCGCGCCCGAGGCTAGGGTTAGAGGGTATACTGCCTTTGTGTGCGGCGACTGTGATAGTTGTGTTGTAGCCAGAGATGAATTGGGAGAGCAGCTCGACACCTATGCTGTGGCCGGATGTTCCACCCATAGTCAGTGGATCCCAGTAAGCAGTCACAGGGATATTGGTGTTCTTTCCGGGCCCGACGGTGATATTCCGTGCTGTTGCGTGGCCGAGGAGAGAGCCGTTCTTCAGTATATGTATATCCATGTAGGGGACAGTAGCGGTATACTCTGTCGGATTCGTGAAATTTGCGACCGCCTCAATGGTCAGAGACTTGTCCGTCGAATCAACGATCTGAAGATTGCCGATTTTGGGTTGAAGAGCGCCAAAGCCAGACCCCGGTCGAACAGCTATGTAAAAGACAGCCCGTCAGCCATGGACCACATAAGACGGACAATGGAGAACAAGTAGGACCTCGATAAACAAAATGATCATTACGAACGTTTGACAGGTACTGAACCCGACGCCGGTATGTTTCTAATAGCAAACTCTCCCAGCCCAGTCGAAACTTCTACGTCTACTTTGGCTTGAATTCCCAGGATAACTTTTTTCTTGCCAAAGATCATGTTCTGGATCACGTCGGTGAAGAGATCGTCGTCTGTGATGGTCAGAGGTGCCTTGCTCAATAGCGATTGGACCAGTAGCGTTGGACCGTTGCCGTCTTTCGCTTCTATACGGGTCGAATTGGCAGGCTGCCACTCTCGGATATGAAGCTCGCCGAGTTTCTTTCCATGGTACATTACATCAGCATCCGCCTTGACATGACTGACATTGAGATTAACGTTCATCTCTGCCGGAAGAGCGACGAGTGCTTTGACTGTAGCAGACACTGTGGGATTCGATTCTGGTGTGTTTGGTTCCGCAAATGGATCGGGCAACGCAAAATGGGTGTTGGCGAGATTGAAACTCTTGATCAGGTGACCAAGTTTCTGTCCTGGAACCGGAACTGGTACGGTAATGTCCGAAAGGAGATCTGAGATCCAACGTGGTGTATTCTTTGATGGGGACTTTGCGCCTCTCACAAATGCCGTAACGTTGTCACCTTTGATATATTTACCAAGCAGCATATCCAGTGGTGACTCTCCGTTGTCCGGACATGCTTGTGTGAAGCGTTCTGGCAAATGCTTGACAATGCCTGTAACATTAAGGTGTACTTCGTCCTTCGGTCTGATCATAGTTTGACCGAAAAAGGCATCGCCAAGTTGAAGCAGAGGCTCATTCGGTGAGCAGCCTTCGACGAAAATCGCAAATCCAAGTGACGGAACCATCATACCGAAAGGGTAGGGGTTAGTGACTTGCAACGAGACGTCTGCAGCCATGCCTTTCTGGGGTGGTGGCAGTCTAGCGTCGTGCACGTTGATGTTTTGGATTTTATAGGGCGGAAGAGCCGGCAGTCGTCCCATATCGCCCTTTCCACCGTGTCCCTTGCTGTTGAATGACAGCGACTGGGTGAGAGATTGTGTGCCAAAGCTGAATATACCAGATTTGACAGGTACCGATGCTTTGCCTACAACTCTTAGCTGACCAAGCCTGCCGTCGATCCATTGCGTTGCTATCCTCTTGAGTGCGTCGAAATCTCCTGGCTGGACATCGCTGAGAAAGTCGACATGTGTCGTATGTCCATTCTGGACGTTGACCTTGACGCGAGGAATCTGCGCCGTACCAAGAAGTAGGTTTCCATACTCTGGCAAAGTGACCTCAACTTGTGATTCTCCGCTTTCTACCTCTCTCGCGATCCAGGTTCCAAATCTTCCAAAGTCACGGACAGACTTCTTCTTGACCTTGGAAGCGTCCATGGAAAAGTCGCCCTGTATCCTAGCTTTTATGCCGGTGGGTGTGAAGGAGTCGATGGAAAGACTGGTTGGCTCAAAATGAGCGGCTTCCATTGCGTATTCCTCTACAGTCGAGGGAGCAACGAATCCGATGACCATGATAAGTACGACGAGGATACAGAGTATGATGAGCGCAACAAAGCTGGGCCATCGTCGTGTAGGCTTGGTTTTTGACTGGAAGGATCGTAACAGGGAGGATGCCGAACCCTGGTTGTTCTCGTTGGTGTTGGCTGCTTCTAGGTCGCCATTTGACTGCGCAAGCAAAGGCGTTGACTCTGACGCCTCCCGCTCTGTAGTTTCATCCTGTTTCGACTTGACAGATTCCGGTCGAGGAGTCGCATGTTGGGTTGAGGCTCCTGACGAGCCGCCGTTATCAGCGGACATGGTGATGGTCGGTGGAGCTGTTCTTGCGTTGAGAAGTTTAGATAGAATGATTCACACTCTTTGCCATGCTGTTTGCCATGCAGAGATGAGCGTCGTAGAGATGAATAATATGGTGAGAGGCAGTAGAGCGCGGTGAGAGTAGGTGGATGAGGTGATCAGTGGATTGCCATGGAGTGGAGACATCCGGCAACGATGATGCGGCCGTTTTCAATCTGGGGTAATGTGAATGCTATCAGCGGGAGCTAAGCCGAATGCGGACTTATCTCGGCCTCGTTTCCAGACGTGCTTCGCTCATTCGCTTGTCATTGCCAGACCAGATATCCAGACGACCACGCTCATGATTTTCGTCGATAATTCTTGTTATCTCAACCACAGAACATGGCATGTCTGAACGTATTGATCTAGGTCAGCTTCACATCGAAGATGAATCGTCTGGATTGTCATGTACCATTGCCGGAGTCGCATGCTTTACCCGATTAGACGACAATATTCAAGGTTTATTCGAGAGTTCTTTAGCTGGTCGTCTGTCATCTTTCGACGCTTGGATATCAACAGGTGGGTCTATACGTCTTGTAATCGAGGCAGTCTTGCACGAATACATGGAAGATCAAAGATTCGTTCCAGACATCCAACGTGACCTTGCGAGATTACTATCTGAGTCTACGGTAAAGATGTTCACGACTGGAAATATTCAAAGACGATGATTGACAGTCTTCGCTCAGATTTGGGAATCACTTGAGCTCGCACCATCTGTGACAATCTCACAAGGCGAGGCAGACAAATGCCAGGGACGAGTGATTGTGGAGCTGGTACCTTCGATCAAACATCGGAACGGACGAACCAAGTCTCCTCGTCGAAAGGCACCGTATCGTTTGACGAATGGCAGCATCATCCGTGATACTAAGCCTCCGAAAGACATAGCTCTCTATGCCACAAAAGAGATCATCTTTGTCATTACCGTGCAGAATCCAATCCAGTCCGCTAGCAAGGATATACCTACGGCGACAGCGTCTGATTTTCCGCGCTCAAGCCCACTGTTCCCGACCGCTGGCCGATGGAATGGCTATGACGAGGATGAAGAGATGGAGCTCGATCAGAGTGGGGGATCACACTTACAGCTCGTTCAGATGCAGGATGACAAAAGTGCAATTTGGACATATGATGACAAACCGCAGCTGTCGTCGGCGACACACAGCATGTACACGCCTAGCGATGTTTCGAATGAGGAGACAGACGACAGACTCCGCGTCACGACAAATGGTGTCGCAAGAATCATATATGAGGCAATCAAGGTCAAGATGTTCTCAACCGTCGGTCGAAGTTCTGACATCCACGTTGGCGACGGTTCGGACACGTCTTGCTTGGCTGACCTTTTCCCATCAATGTGGCGACCCGGCTTTCTAAAGGTTCGGGCGTAATATCTGGTGTGTTAGCTTCTCACAGATCACTAATGAACTCGTTCTTAGGAGGTTGCAGCTCGATCCGGTTTCATTCCCAGCATTGGTTCCTCGCTCGCTGCTAAGTTTACACGACCACTTGGTGTAGATACTGGCTCCATTCACTACCCATATGAGCAAGGAGGATATGCTGCAAGTCATGTTAGAGGGACAGAGAATGCTGTTGCCGCAACACGGTGCGAAGGTGCCATCGCGGTTGGGCTCTGGAAGGCGGCTTGTATTCAAGCTCTTCGTAAGACTCCCCTTGTTAGGCAGAGGGCACCGAGAGCGGCCTGTCGGTTGACGGAGCACGAGAATATCAACGCCGAGGAGGAACACAACCTTTTCGAAGGAGTCATTTTCACGAACGATCAGTTGTCGAAACGTGATCACGAGGACGGCAGGTATCATTCACAAGCACAATAGAATGAGGGTCTGCTTTGGGAAACAGAGTCTCTTGGCAGTTCCAAGCTATTGTCTCCAGAGATCCAACAAGACGAAGAGCCGAGTCAGCTTGGATGGGGTTCACAGATGTCTACTTGACAGAAGAGCGAATCAGTGGTACGACCCAACGGTTTCCAAGATTGACACCTTGGCCGCCTCTGGTCGCCTTTGGCTGAAAGGCAGGTCGAACCAGGATCTCCAAAAGAGTGGGTAATTACTAATGCCTTCAGCCGGCAGAGACACTAGAACAATAAAGGCTATATGCGATCCGACGCGAATTAAGAGACAAGATCCAACATTCAAGACAGATCATTATTTTACAGTTCACGCGACGATAGTCAGGCTGTTCGTGGGGGTTTACCGGCAGTATCGGAGGTTTTCTGACGACAACGTTGAGTTTCCATTGCGACACAAACCTATCGACCAACCATATTTTCAAGCGTACTTTGACCGGAGATATGAGCGAGTCAGCCCGAAAGTCTAGGGGTCTAGAGTTACGCCGCCCACGAATCCAGACGAGAACCATGCAGATGTGCTACAGTGGCGCGGCACGCAGTGCAAGGTGAGCTGAGAATTCGTCAGCAAGAGGATTTTTTAATTATGATATATTCCGACCGCCTCTCAGGAACAATCTACTATACGCACAGACAGCATACAGACCTTTCATTCGAGGTTCCACTATCGTAGAAGTATTTGAGTCCTGGTGGGATCGACGACTAGTTTGCCGAGTGGAGAGGAACACAGATCCGCATGCAGTAGCGTAAATCAAGTACAACAACCTCGTCTTCTTTGCCTGTATTTCATTTGACATTGTTTCCCAGCCAAGCTATGGTGATTAATATTAAACGTTTCGTGGTCGTCCAGTGGGGAGTCATAAAGCTCGACAGAGATAAAAAACAAGACATCTGAACTGCCACGTGCGATACTCGAAGAGAGTTCTAAACCAAACATAGGTCAATGGTCCGTGAATCAAGCATCGTTTGCCGTTGTGGAACATCTGAGTCTATAGTGTTTGCATCGACCTATCGTTTAGGATTTACCCGTAACGATCTGCGATAGACGGTGGAGTAAGTGACCGAGATTGCATAGACCCTTGTACGGCAGCCAGATGCGCATCTCCGCCGTACCAATGATCAGTCTGGGTGAAGACCCACTCAAAGTCAATCAATCGTAGTATCCCGGACGCATGGCGTTCTCGCTGCGCTGGCCAATCTTCGTTCAAACCTACACCAAGACCAGTCCCGACCCAGGAAGTACAGCAACCATGGCGTGGCAATCATGCCGTCACGGGTGCGCTTGCTGGGGTAGAGACATGCGAAACAGAGGTGCTACAGTACGACTTACCGACCTTCAACGGGCGGCTTTTCGCCAATATCCTTCGACCTAGTGACTACCGCACTGAACGGCCCCATCGGTCGCTGAGCACATACCCGGCTACTCATACCCACGCCTTTCTCTTCACTTGGCTATACAATCCTCCGGCAAGTAACATATCTCACTTGGTTATCTCATCTTCACCTGCTCTGTACATTCCTTCGTCGAGCCCCCGGTCACCTCTTCACCTCACTTTCGCTTCTCGTATCCCATGGACATCGCGGGTTACTTCAGTCGCACAAGTTGAAACTTTTTCGCTCGAGTGCATGATTGTGCGACCTGTCGATCAGCCACATCACAGCGAACCTCGTCTTTCCGGCTGTCGCTGACGCTTCATCAAGTTTCTCTTTCAACAGATCATCGCTTGTACACATTCTACAGAGGAGCCTTATCCTTACACCGAAGAAGTTTGGACAAAACCGAGTCCGCCTCAAGCCGAGTTATAACTGGTGCTCTGCTTTCGAGTCTTCAAAAGCGAGAGTCTGCTCGGAGATCAGCCCGCTTCTACACATGCTGTGTCTGGTTCGATAGATTTCCAGCATTAATTATTGACCTCTAAAGCCTGACTGGAACATCCTCCGGAGGTTAGTAGTCCTCGAAGTTTTCGTTCTCTTTATTTGCCCCCGCTACTGCCGAGTCGTCACGATTCTTACCGCCTGACATATTCTACCTCCAGTTCACCAAGACTAACCACTCATCAGTTTATCGCTCCTCACACCACACATACAGCTCCCATGGCATCAATATACTCCCCAGGAGACGTTGTGCCATGGCACTTTGCTCCAGGTCCGATCGTTGGGTCGTACTTTGCCAGTCTGACCGGCACCATCTTGTGTGTCGAGTTACTCCATCGCAAGCGTCTTGGTAAATCGATTGCCTCTCGGTGAGCACAGCAATGTCTTCAAGCAATAAAACATCCAACTGACAAGATACCAGCATCCAGCTCTTACTATGTGCCCTTTCCATGGGTCTTATCGGTATATGGTGCATGCACTTTATCGGCAATCGATCAGTTGTTCTCGGAGACGGATCAGCTGATTTGCAACTACGATACAGCTCGGGCTACACCATCCTCTCCTGTGTCCTCCCAGTCATCGGTCTGACCTTTGCCTTCTACATTGCAGAGCTGCGCATTACAAATACTATCGTACGCCGCTTCCTCGATGTCTTGACTGGATTTCTTGCTGGTGCCTCGATTGTCGGAATGCACTACTGTGGTAACGTCGGAACCACCAACTACACCCTTAGCTACCCAACACGTTTCATTGTCGCGGCTGCAATCATTGCCATTGGGGACTGCATTATCGCTTTGATGCTATTCTTCTACTTCAAGGAACGCTGGATTAATGTTCTTTGGAAACGTCTTTGTTGCGCCGGTCTGTTGTCTGTCGCTATTTGCGGCATGCACTACACTGCCACTGTTGGATGCACATACCGTTTGGTTAGCCTTAATTCGGGAGGCGCGACTCGCAACGTACCGTTTATTGTCGCGGGAGCCCTTTGCGGTGCTTCTGCGGTCGTCACCATTATCATCCTCTTTTATACCAACGTCAGAAACAAGACTCTGGCCGACCGAGCACAACAGGTCAACGTTGCGTGTGCATACTTTGACGAGAGTGGTAATATCATGGTTAGCAATGAGGGCTTCCTCCCATCTCAAAAGATTGCCAAACGCTTCAATCTTCAGACATTCGACGACGATTTCACAACTGGTCACCCAGTCTTTCACTGGGTTTGGAAAGCCGCGAGCGACTGGGGCTCAGTCAAGGAACTTATTCCTAGAATGAAGAGTCACCTGCGACGCCATGGCACCTTGAGCCGTCAAATCACCCGTCCTGGCACTGCGAGCTCACTCGAGTCAAGTACTTCCTTTGATGGAGATGGTCTCGAAGACCAGACTCTTCTGTTCCGCGAGGGTTTCTGCGTTGCCACTTCTGATCTTGCCGATCGTCTTACCATCCCTATCGACAACATTGGAACCCTCTTCGACCGCATCATTGGAACTGGTGTCGTAGCGCCAAGTTCGGCAGCTGCAAAGAAAATGTCGCAATCGGATGCTGCCAGTATCAGCTCTTATGCGACGACCCACCTCGAAAGAGGCCAGTTGCTGTTCTTTACCCGCAGGCTTAGCAACGAGGATGTCGAAAGATTCGCCGCTGCCGGTTACCGGTTCGCTCCACCAAACCGTGTCGAGGCTATGATTGCGAGAACCATGCAGTTGCCGATAGCAAGTGTCGCCGGTCACATCAAGTCGCTTCGCGACTACGCCACAAACGCGACTGCTGCAACTCTGCTCAAGCAGGGATCCTACCTGACTTGTTTTGCTGCTCTTGGACGAGTTAATCGCCACTTCGACGTCCTTGTTTCCAACGCTCGCCGTGACCAGCTTCCTGACATGCAGCTGTCACCACAACATCTCAACGCTTCTCAACTACAGTTCCTCAAGCAGTACGACGGATGGTCAGCAGGCAGGATGGTATCGGATCTGAAGCAGAAAAGAGCTCGGGAACAACAGATACAGGCAGAGGAGCGAGGTTTCGTGCTACTCTTGATCAATTCTCTATCTTCGCTTTCGCACCAAATCTCCGAGGAGTGGTTTATCGATCTAATCTTCAACGCAAAGCCTATCGTGGCATCATACAACAACGGAGTTTCTGGAGGAGCCAACACAGCACCGGCTATGATCTTTGGTCTTACCAAGCTGTTGGACATTCACCAAGGTATGGTCAGGCAACCTGACCGTCTGACATTTGTCCCGCTTGACTTTTACCGCGTCCGAACTACTTTCTGCTCTGGTTCCAGCGAGGTCGCCAAGTTCCGCTCGACGGTCCATGCGGAATTTGCACCAATACTTACCCGGGCTCAGAAAGAAGTCGATTTGGAAAAGGCCAGTCACCACATCACTGTCTCTCCACTCGCCGCCAAACGCACCTTCTTCGGCCGCAAAGCATCAATGGGCCTCAAGGACGACGAGGAAAGTCTCAAGGAAGATTCTTCTTCGGAGCGTGGCATTCTTGCTGTGCAAGCTGACCATATGTATACCGGGGTTCAGACCGTGTCCAACAAGCAGATGTGGGGTGGCATTCTCGCAACCACGGATACCGTCATTGTCGAAACTACGCATCATAAGAGCTCCAACGACATTGAGATGAAGAGCATGCAGCCCAAGGTTACGGCTACTGCTGTCCTGGACAGACCTGACACGCGCACTTTTGCCGACCTGTTGTATGCGCAGGCCAAGTTCAGAGGCGTGACTAAACCGGGCGACAATCGATACATGGCGAACTAGGTGTCCAAAGAGCGGGAGACGCCCATTGTGACTACTCCAGGCTCGATGAAGGACTCGCATATTTCATGGGCGTCTTAAAAAAGTTGCATGAGCCCGGACGGGTAAGGCGCGTAATGGCTTCTTGAACAGAAAGATTTGTTTCGATATTTACGGTGGCGTACATGGCGTATGGTCTGTTGATTTTCTCTGCTAGCGGATACCCTCATAGTTTATGATACCTATGGTCAACAGTACATTGATCTTTTACAACAAATTCTCTATGCTCGAGTGACTTCAACCCATCCGACGCGTCTGCCGGGCGGACGTTGCGGAAGTCGCTGCGTCATCGTTGGATTCAGCCTCATTTTTGCGCAATTCATGTCTACATGTTGGAAAAAGAACTCATTGTACCCGTGTCAGGGTTAAAGATAGATATAAGATATCGCAACCTGTCGTGCGATCCTCAGCAACCCGATCACCACAGCTCGTGGCATTGCGTCGATCACCCGCGTTTCCAGAAGTCAAATTTCCCGAGCTTCCAAGCTTCACGTCTGGAGTGACCAACATCTGACCAACTTCCACGTTCTCCGTCAGTGAACACTTGTAAATCTTCGACAATTCTTGATTTCATGCTCTCCTGATAAATCGACTCCTCCTCTTCTAAACGGCTGATCCCCGCACACATTCGCAACAATGCCTCCAAAGCGCAAGAGAGCCCCAACAATCACCATCGACCCTGCGCAACCACAATCTCACGATGCGGCCGACGACGAGGCGGCAGAGCAGCTTCAGGAAGAGGCAAACATGAAAAAGGACACATCTGCGAAGCAAGCAAGCAAGCCCACGCCTAGCAAACCTACCCCATCAAAACGTACGCGTTCGCAGGTAGAGAAGGATGATGAGATGGACGACAGTGAGCAGGAGGTGCCCAACGGCAACGGAACTGGCGAAGGAGGAGAAGGTGGCGAGAACGGCTCAATGAGAATGGAGCCTCCTCCAAAGGCTGGAATGGTTGATCCTATCGGTTTCAAGACGAATCCGCCGCCAGAAGGCAGACCGGTCAGGATATACGCTGATGGTGTCTTTGATCTCTTCCATCTTGGGTGAGTACTTTCTACCTGCAGTCAGGGCGCATATTGCGGTCCATCGGGTACGATGTAATATAGTAGCAAATTGCTAACGTAACCAGTCACATGCGTGTATTGCAACAAGCAAAGACGGCATTCCCGGACGTGCACCTACTTGTCGGCGTGACTGGCGACAAGGAGACCCACCGCAGAAAGGGCCTTACTGTCCTCTCGGCCAAGGAGCGCGCCGAGTCAGTACGCCATTGCCGATGGGTTGACGAAGTCATCGAGGACTGTCCGTGGGTCGTCACGGTCGACTTTCTCGAGAAGCACAAGATCGACTACGTAGCGCACGACGATCTCCCATACGGCGCCGACGAGGGCGACGACATCTACACACCGCTGAAGCGAAAGGGCATGTTCCTTGTCACGCAACGTACCGAGGGCGTCAGCACAACCGGTATCATTACCAAGATCGTGCGCGACTACGAGCAATACATCGCTCGTCAGTTGAAGCGCGGTACCACAAGACAAGAGCTGAACATCAGCTGGATGAAGAAGAACGAGATGGAAATTAAACGTCATGTCAACGAAATTAGAGATAATATCAGGAACAATTGGGTCACAGCTGGTCAAGAGGTCGGCAAGGAGTTCAGACAGTTCTGGCAGCCTAGCAGGCCTGGCAGTCCTGCATCACATACTATGCCTGAGAGCAGCAGGAGAGGACGCAAGACTGATTCCATACTGTTGTCGAGCCCTACGCTGGGAAACGACAGGAGCGCTCAGAGTCCTGGTGGTTGGAGCAGGCTGACTACCGGTCCTGGCGGCAGAGGCGAAAACAGGGACTTCGTGGCCGGATACACCATGGGTCTGATCGGCAGCGTGAGAGGCTGGGTGAGTCTTGCTCGCATAGAACCATAACCAGATTACTAACAATACCAGATGCAAGGCACACGCCGCAACCTTAACAGCCGACCGAACAGCCCGCCATCCGGCAGCGATCAAGAAGACGGCGAAAAGAGCGGGCCGGGAGACAGCGTGCGAGGCCGCAAGAAGATGAGAATGGACGACGAAGAAGCAGATGTTATCGACCCGGAGGCGACAACCTAGTGGGTTTCCTTTGTGTACGAATCCTGGATGTCACATATCTTACCTCACTCGTCGGTCGAGACATAGGACTGGACTAGATGGTTTGTGTATTGTAATAAAAGATTGGACCTGATTAGCGTGACACTTTCATAGACCTTATTCCTATTATGCTTGTCTTTACTATGAGCCGGGTATACCTGCCGAATTGAAGAGCCGTGGTGATCCGATGTTAATTGTCTAGCATGGAAGCTTGTTGCCTTTTGGCACTGCGAGGACCAAATCCAAATTCCTGTTTACTACTACATAAGGTATTTGATAGGTGTCGATTGACGCGCCTACAACGACAGCCCAGAGCGGACATGCCCATATACCATAACAAGTCCCTCCCGACGTTCCACATGCCATCGGCTTGACATGTTGACAGTGGTTCAGAAAGGCTTCATGTTGTTGTGATTCCCCACCATCCCCACATCAGTCAAGCCGTGCACTGATCTGCAGGTTCATCATCGATGAGGTCATTCTTCGAGAATATCTTCGAGAATAATTTCTTATAGCCGACATGCATCTTATAGACCAATCAAGGCTGTCGTCGGAGCAAGGCACCCTTCGTTGTGGACCCGGTCAAGAGCCGCATCTGCCGGCTGTTAGGTACGATATCACGATGATGTGTGATTCGTCTGCGAACTTGTTCGCTGGGGAGCTCCCAGCTACTCCGGACGTTGACGTATCTCTCACCACGACGGCGGTCATTTCCCAATCACTGCCTGCGCTGGAATTGCATCAGGGTCCAGTGTCTATCTCTAGGTCTGTCCAACCCGTAGGAGTGTCTTTCCCTCCCTCTCTTTGTCCACACACCTTTTCTCCATAACCGTCTAGTTATCAGCAAACATGGACAAGAACAACCCAAACAAGAAGATGAGGACCACCCCAGAGTGGGCAGAGTACCAGCGTGACCTTTTCTGGCAATCAAACGAGGGCAAGGTTGCACCATTCAATACCCGTAAGTCTATACTACAAACTCGAGTCGACCTTGACTGACACTACCAGACCCAACCAAGCTTGAGGAGCGCGCAAAAGAGAAGCTCTCCGAGGCGGGATGGTACTACGCCTCCAGCAACGCAGGCTATTCCACCACCCATCTCGCCAACAGACAAGCTTTCTTCCGTCACCGCATCATCCCAAGCCAGCTCGTCGACACAAACAAGCGTGACACCGCCCACGAGATATGGGGACACAAGACATCTGCACCAATTGGTTTTGCCCCAGTCGGCATCAACAAGATCTACCACTCCGCTGGAGAGCTACCTGTCGCACAAGTAGCAAAAGAGCTGAACCTACCATACTGTCTTTCCACCGCCGGCTCACAGTCGATCGAGGATGTAGGCAAGGCGAACGGAGACGGCACCCGCTTTTTCCAGTTGTACATGCCTCATGACGACGAGTTGACCGTTTCGCTGCTTAAGCGTGCCGTCGACTCTGGCTTCTCGGCCTGCATTCTCACAACCGACACGTGGCAATTGGGCTGGCGCCACGACGACGTCAACAACAGCAACTACGCCTTCTACCACGGCACCGGTGCTGATCTAGGTCTTACCGACCCAGTCTTTCAGAAGCGTCTTGCGGCTGACGGGATCGCCCAAAGACCATGCCCAACGAGGCTGGTGCAAAGTGGATCGACAATGTCTGGCACGGTCGCGCGCACGACTGGAACAAGATCCCTTGGTTGATCAAGACCTGGAAGGAGCTCAGCGGCGGCAAGCCGTTTGCCATAAAAGGCATCCAGAGCGTAGCTGATGCCAAGAAGGCTGTTGAGGTCGGCTGCGACGGTATCGTGGTCTCGAACCATGCTGGAAGACAGGTAGACGGCGCGGTCGCCAGTCTGGATGCCTTGGAGAAGATCGTCGATGGTATGTCGCTTCATTCGTTTCTAGATAACAGCTTACTGACCTCCCACAGCCGTCGGCGACAAGATCTACATCATGTACGACAGCGGCATCCGCGGCGCCAGCGACGTGTTCAAGGCGCTCGCTCTCGGTGCTCAATTCGTCTTCGTTGGCCGTCTCTGGATCTGGGGCCTCAGTATCATGGGCGACCACGGCGTGCGTCACGTCATGAAGTCGTTGTTGGCGGAATTCGATATCCTGCTGAACGTGGCTGGTTTCCAGAACGTCAAGCAGATCATTGGTAATAGGGATGCTCTGGACAGTAGTCCTAAGAACTATACGCTGTTGCAGGAGAGAGCCAGGTTGTAGGTTAATGATGGAAGGGAATGAACAGTAGTATACGATAGATTGATATGAATTGAATGATATATTTTCTGCATAGCATATGGTATGAATACATGCATGTGAAGAGTCGCGTACATCTCAACATGGCTGTATACCTGAGTACGATAGACACATGAAGCCTTACAAATAGCAGTCACGAACTCCCTTCTTACACTTCAATCGCACTCGAAGCCTGGCGTTGACACTTTTACTTTTCCCGGTCACCCCTCTTCTGCACGATTCCAATAATATCCTAGTTGCCTCGAGCACTCTATCAGGCTGCAGGTCTCGCACAGCGTAGTCATTTCGACCAATGACCTCCTTCCAGACCACAGTCGGACAATATGTTGCCAGCCAGTCAATGTAAAGCTTCATGCAATGCAGACAAGGAACTGCGGCCGAGGCGCACGGTTTTGTGGAACAACCAACATGGCCAACAAAACGATCGACACCAAAGACTGGCCCATCTTCATTCATGCTTAGGAGGATTCATCTATAGCTGTTGAGCACTTCACCACGAGCCGTGTCCAACACCGTCAGGCATCCAGCCCTGTGTTGTGCGAGCCAGGTACCAGTGGCCCTAATGCACAACAGAAAGCGGACTAAGTGAGTATTGTAAGTCTGGTTACTTTCCTATAGGTCATTCATTTCCTCCGATAGTTGGATTGTTTCTTCTGTATATTGTCGCTTGAGTCTCTTCAGTCAATCAACCACGACAGCGTGGTGTGGTAAATCAAATCGACTGCTTGAGCTCACGACGCACTCACGGTCATGATGAGGGGCTTTTTAAGGATTTGTTCACTGGTGTTGATATTGTGCCTCAGTCGGTGCTTCTGCCAGGGTTATCGAGTTCTCCCTAGAGGTAAGACTGCATACCTACCCGTCTCAAACGTGAAGTTGACCACTCCAAGCCTTTGCAAACACGACCGCTGTCACAACTCGGCAGATCACCTCATCCGCGTCACCAAGCGCCAGCCGGACCCAAATCACCTCGACCTCGACAGATCTCGTAACAACCACTGCAGATGGTAACTCTACAAGCACTTCCCTCGCAAAACCTTCCATTACGCTGCCGCCATGCTGCTACATGCAGACTATTGCAGACATCGGGCTAAACTACTGGTACACGGAGCCTGTCTCGGTCACCGTGGCCGTTGTAACCTCAATGTATGCTCTAGCAGACCGAGAAAATTTAGGGTACGACTGACAGGGCCAGATTCCATCAGTACAACAATACTAAGTTCTTTGCTTCTGCCGTCACCAGCCAGATAACGGACGCGAGGAAGAATTATGGGACGTACTCACAAGGAGGAGGAGGCGGCGTCATCTCCTTTAACGTACCTGGTGTACCCCCTATGCTCATCCCGAATGTGGGCAATTACTATTACGCAGCGACCATTTTCGGCGCCTTTAACCGATCCTCTTGGCCGGACCAATCGCTCACGATGTAAGACCCCTGATGCACTTTCAAAGTTGCTACGCTAACATCTACCAGCGCATCACCCACACCATTCTACAATTTTCCGTTCGTGAACATTGCGGTAGGCTATCAAAACGGAACAGTGTGCCAGGAACTCCTCCATAACACAACAAAAGTGGACATATTTACCCCTTACGAAACATATACAGAAACCGCACTGTACGAAGTGCTTCTTTCCGGGACTCCTGCCGTCCCCTATTACGGTAACCTGTCACAATGGACCGCCCAGAAGAATTTCAATCAGTTTTGGTCTGAAATGGATGTCACAATGCCGCCTCTTCCAACCATCCTAGCACAATATCCAGCATATTCTTCTCAGTTCTCCTTGCATCCCCTCCAATCCTGTTCATACAATACTTCTGGAGCAGGCGCACCGACTGTTTTGGTTTCGGCTTCGGAAATTACAGCTCCCGTCCCGATAACGTCAACGATTGCTGGAAACTTTGTGCCTTCAACATCATCGGCGGACTCAGTCCCGGCACAAGTCACTTTTGGGTCTGCAGCAGTGACCGCGATAGCAAGCGACTCTTCTGCCGTTCAGACAGGGCCGGCCGCTACCTTGGTTATCAGCACTGTAACGACAAATGGGTTGCTCCAAACCATAAGTTCACGCCTTACAGACATTCATGCTCCGAGTGCTCTTGAACCCACTGAAGAGCTGCTCCCAACCCAAGCCACATCTCAGTCTTTGGTGTCAAGTATCACGTCAGCAAGCGACTCTTCTGTCATTGCAAATTTTCCGACCATTAGCCGGGGTACCAACACTGTAACACTGGATGGGATCCTCACTACTATAACAGCCACAGGCACAGGCACGGTCACTAACAACATGTTTGCTCCAACCGCTCTTGAGACTACTGAAGAGCTACTCCCAACCAAGGCCACGTCTCAGCCTTTGGTGACAAGTACATCGGCACAGAATCCTCCCGAGGCACTCACAGCGGAGGGAGTCAACCTGCCGTCGGCGACAGATTCTGCTGGGCAAGCCTCCACGTCGCAGAACGACGACGACTCAGTACAGCCCCCGAGCACGCCGAACTTGGGCAGTCTTATTGCTGGAGGGCTTGGTGTCACTAAAGTACAGCCCGCCACGGCTCCATCCACGACATTGCAAGCTTCAGAGTTGCCGGAGGTCGTCAGTCAGGGATCACAAGAAAGTCAAGCTATCGGTAACACCCCTTTCACCGCTGCGAACACATTAGAAGTAGTACCGAGTACCGCTACGAACGGTGCAACATCTTTCAACACACCAGGAGCTGCGACAGCGCCTGCCGAGGCATCACAGGAAGCGCAACAGCCGCAGGCTACAGAATCGATCATCAGTGGCAGCGCCCTCACAACTTCGAGCGTACCTGTATCAAGCGCAGGTGCCAAAGACGGTTCAGCAGCACCTACCCCTCAAATCGAGACGACACCGCAGCCAGATGCTACGTCGAACAATATTCCGGCAGCAGACTCTGTAGTACCAGGACGAAGTCCTGCAACGCAGCAGCCAGATACTACCCTTGCAGTCATTGGGGGGATCACAGTAAGCTTTCTGGCGGCACCTCCAGCGAGCCCGAACTCGCAAGGTGTATCCCCCCAATCTGGACAGATTCAGGGCTCAGAGGTAGCAACACCTGTCACTGCCATCGTTAGCGGTTCAATTTTGACATCATGGGCTGTGCCCGTGTCAAGCGCGAGTCCTGACTCTGGATCTCCTGCAGAAGGTCAGACGCAGCCGCAACAACAGCCGGAATCTAATGTCGTAGTCTTTGGTGGTACCACACTAAGCTTCCTGACATCGCCTCCAGCAAGCGTGGGATCCGAAGGTACATTCCTCGCAGGAGAGCCGACCCAGAAGCCACAACCAGTAGCTGTCACTGCCCTCGTTAGCGGCTCGATCGTGACGTCCTGGGCCTTGCCCCTACTAAGCACGAGTGTTGGACTTGGTTCTCCTGCCGGAAGCCAGACGCAGTCGAACCGCCAGCCAGAACCCAATCTTGCGGTCATCGGAGGCACCACTGTGAGCTTTTTAACTGCACTACCGTCATCAAGCGCAGGAGCTCAACCGCAGGGGTCGCAACCAACAGCGATTACTGCGCTTGTCAGCGGTTCGGTCGTGACGTCTTACGCCGTAGCCCTTCCCAGCGGCAGCCCAGGCGACAACGCTATCGTAACTGGCCGTACACAGCCTTCATCACAGCCTTCATCACAGCCTTCATCACAGCCTTCATCACAGCCAAAAGTCACATTCGCAGTGATCGGAGGGACAACGGTAAGCTTTTTGACTGCAGCGCCGTCACCGAGCGCAGCAGACCAAAATCTGGGGCCACGACCGGAAGCCATCACCGCCATTGTGGACGGCTCGGTTGTCACGTCTTGGGCAGTACCACTACCAAGCGCCAATCCCGGAGGATCTACAGGCGATCAGACGCAGCCGCTTCCTCAAGCAGAACTCATTACCACAACGATCGGCGGGGCAGTAGTGACGGCTTGGACGATACCATCCCCGACCGCGAGCCCGGCAAATGACTCTCCTTCGAACGCCCAGGCACGACCACTACCATCAGCACAGCTCGTAACGACGACCATCGACGGGAAAGTAGTGACGGCGTGGTCGATCCCGCCGGTCGAAGGCCCTGGCGGCACTACTCAGACGCAAGAAGCCCTACCAAAAGCAGAGCTCATCACAACGACTATCGGTGGACATGCTGTCACGGCGTGGCCGATACCGCCAGATGAGACTCCCGGTGGTAATGCTCAGACACCACAGCTCTTGCAGCCTTCACTCATCACCACGACCATCAGTGGCACAGTCGTGACAGCATGGTCATTCCCCCCGGACACCGAACAAGCAAGCCCGACACAGCCAGTAGCGGCACTGATGTCCGCCATCGAGGCTGTTGCGTATGCCTCAAACGACGCGTCTGGTGCTCCGACCAACGCGATCACTACATTTGGAGATAATGCCTTGCCAAGTGGTAGTACAGAACAATCAGATACCAGCGCGACCTCCGCCGTAGGAGGGAGTGGGAGTGGAAGATTGACATCACCCTCGACGCAGACACAGACGAGCACTCCTGTACGAGTCAGCCCGGCTGCGGCAAGCAGTAGCAAGAGTGGCGCTGGCTGGGTAAACGTGCCATATGCAGGAGTACTGGCGAGCTTTTGCTTCGTTGTATTCGTGCTGATGTAAAATCTTGCATAGATAGTATTGTAATCCAAACTTGTGGATACAGAGATTCGCATATCACACTAGCTCTGCTTCGCACCAGGTCAATAGACGCGTGCAGATAGCTTTTAGTAGCTCCTTGATAATACTTGATGACTGCTATCTGAACTGGAAGTTCTAGCTATAGTCATATTACGTAATCAGCCGCCCTCCTTCCTTCCGCTCTTTCGCACCTCCCAGAGTCCAGCTACCGTATCGTAGACCTCTCCAAGACTTTCTTCGAGTCTCTACTGCCAAACCAGGAACACGTTCAGCAAGCTCTTCTATACCTCTCACACGGTAGCGTTTCCTGTCGATCCTCTTCCCGCCCGACCCAATCATGTAAGAACAACATATGCAGCCTGCCGCAATATTGCTGCTTCACCCGGTCGGTCCATGCAAGAGAGACGCAGTCGCGACGCATGGGACGCCTTATTTCAAGTCGCAATGCATGCTTGGTCCTGCGTCGTTACTGACTTGCAGCTCTTCGGGTGTCTCCCGTAGACATGTCTAGCTGCACGACTTGCTTGCCTGATTGCGATGATCAGGCCTGGATGCGGACGACTCGACATAACGCGCACCAATGGATGCACAGAATGAAGCTCCAGTGAAGCTTATTTCAGTGTGCCAAGTACGCTGATAGGCTGGATCACACTGCAGAAGGATCTGTTCCAACCGGTGATTTCGTTGCAAGCCTTCGCTGCATGGTTCGGTGCTGCGAGGCGTGGTCAGCCTCGTCGTGCGTGCAGCGTCGTGTTCCCGGATCACAGTCAGGCGTGCAGTGCCATATTGCGACAGGAACCTGAGGCAGTACATCGTATCAGCTAAGTATTTCCTCGCATTTCCATTCTGCTCTCTATCCCATCCACGACTATCCTTTCGTTGTCCCATTCATCTTTCCTTGACGCTTCTCGATATCGACCAAGCCCTGCGAAGTGGGAGATCAACCTGCTATTATGGTTCACTTCTTTCGATTCTTCAGTCTGGTGCTAGTTCTGCTTCTAGGTCAATGCTTCTGCTATGCCCATCACGTACTTCCAAGACGTAGGCTCGAATACTTCATACCCAAGATATACTTTCACTAACGTGTACAAGAATTCGCAAACGCAACGGCTATCACAACTCAGAGCAGTACCTCACCGACTACACCAAGCGCCAGACCTGTCTTGACTACCACAGCTCCAACGCCTTACGTACAGCCCTACACTCTCGGCAATTATACGGGCCAACGCCAGACTATATCGCTGCCTCCATGCTGCTATCTTGGGCTGCCGGAGAGTGTCGGTCTTAATTGGTGGTACTCTGAGCCCGTCACAGTCACAGTGGCTGTCGCGACCTCGATGCAAGTTCACAGGGAACACGGGGTAACACAGTGCTGATTACGATAGATTCCATCAGTACAACAACACAAAGATCCTTGTAACTTCTACTGTCAAGCAGTACCCAAACGCAACGGCGCCATATGGGAGATACGGTATTAACGCTGGAGATATAGGGGTAGCTGATGGAAATACGGCAGTCACTGCAGCGCCCGCCGTTTTCAGCATACGTGGTGTACCGACTGAACTTGTTCCTCCGGCCAATATTGACTACGGAGCAACAATATTCAGCAATTTTGACCGGCTGTCATGGCCTGATCAATCCCTCACCATGTAAGCCACGATCCTCAATGTTAGTAGACAGGGTTTCTGATGGCATCAAGCCATTCTCCTACTTCTTTCTACAGTTTCGGGGCGACCTTCAGTCTCTGGACTGGCAGTCAGGAAGGCTCTTTCTGTATCAACCAAGCAACGGAGGAAGAAGCCCCTCCTGACTTCGACAACGGCCCTGGTTGGCTTAACTTGAACGGGACTGTGGCGTTTCCATTCGAGGGAAATTCATCATACTGGCATGATCTAGAAGGGGGCAATAGCATGGAAGGATGGTCGGACGTCGACGTCCCTTTTGACCTTCCACATCTGTTAGCCGCTATGCCGACGTTCTCTTCCCAGTACCCCATGCTGGCCTCTTGTTCATTCAGCTCTGGTGGACAAGGCGCACCAACTGTCCTTATACGAGCCACTGAGGTGACCGCTCCAGTCTCGATTACTTTGACCAAAGCCGGAAACTACATTCCGACGCCGTCGAATGTAGCCACGGTCCCTGCGTCATCAAGCTCTGAACCCTTGACAGCAATGCCAACAGCAGGCGACTCAATTCCGACGACTACCAGTGGTTCAAATACCGGAACTATGGATAGTGAACCTACTCAAGGCCCTTCCGAACCTACTCAGGAGCGAATCTCAACTCAAACTACGACTCCAGTGTTGACGGACGGCACTCAAACATCGGTCTCCCCTGCAGCACTTACAACTGAAGGAGGTAGTCCTCCATCATCAACACAGTCGCCCACACCTCTGGGCAGTATTATCATCGGACCATTCCTTGGAAGCCAAGCGCAGCAAAGCCAACCTACCCCTGGAGTCATTTCGAGCCCTTCAAACACGCAGCCGTCGGACGCAGACTCCGATGATATCACTATCACCGAAAGTGCACACTACCAGGCGGACTCGACTGCCATAATTGGCGGAATCACCGTGTATATCTACAATACAGGCTCCGATGACATGCCACAGTCCACAAATGCACCTGAAGGTCCAACACCATCACAGGCAGGAGCTCAAGAAACACAACAGACAACAGTGTTCACCGCAATGATTGATGGAACACCTACGACAGTATCTTTTGTGCCAGGGGCCATGTCGGTCGCCGCCCCCGGGGCTCTATCATCAATTTCCGATTTAGCGTTGCCAGAACCACCTCCAGCACCGTCGCTTTCTACAGCGACTTTGAATGGAGTTCTTGCGACGTTTTTGGCCCTGCCGGATCTGCCACCAAATACCGAGATTCTATCTTCATCACCTGCTTCAGCAGTACCGGCTCAGACAGGAGCCGCGCAGCCACAGCCAACTTTTGCGGTCCTTGCTGGAACAACGATCAGCTTCCTGGCATCACCGCCGGTGAGCACAGGGTCCGATGGTGCGTCTGCGCAGGCGCAAGAAGGGCAACAACCAACACCCATCACCGCTCTCGTCAGCGGCTCGATCGTGACATCTTGGGCTGTGCCCTTGCCCAGCGCGGCGTCTGGACCGAATTCACCGTCAGAAGACGAGACACAGTCGGACCAGCAACCTGAATCCAATGTTGGCCCCGGCGGAAATTCTCAGACGCAACTCCTGCCACAAGCGCAGCTCATCACAACAACCATCAGCGGCACAGCAGTGACAGCGTGGTCAATACCACCGAACGGAACCCCCGGTGTTAATACACAGACACAGTCAAGCCAGCGACCCGAACCCACTAACCTCGCGGTGTTCGGTGGCACCACTGCAAGCTTCCTGACTGCATCACCAACAACACTAAGTGCAGGAGGTCAAGCCCAGGGGCCACAACCAATAGCCATAACCGCACTCGTCAGCGGCTCCTTCGCGGCATCCTGGGCTGTGCCTCTAGCCAGCGCCACTGATAGTGACTCCCCTGCAAGCAGCCAGACTCGGCTCTTGCCACAAGCAGAGCTCATCACAACAACCATCAGCGGCACAGCCGTGATAGCGTGGTCAATACCGCCGAATGAAAGTCCAGGCGGTGATGCGCAGACGCAGGCAGCAGCGGCCCTGATTTCCGCCATCGAGGGTGTGGCATCACAAGCTAGTACCGCGGTATCGGGTTCGAATGCGATCACTAACCTGAGAGATAATCCGTCGTCAAGTGGCACCGGGGCATCGAGCTCGAATGCAATCACTACCCTGAGAGATGATCCGTCGTCAAGTGGCACCTCCGACCAATCAGGTTTTAGCGTAACTACTGCCATAGGAAGTCAGGGGAGTAGCGTGTCTGATTCGACGATGACACAGGTGGGCAGTTCTGCGCAGATCAGCCCGGCGGTAGCGAGTAGTAGCACGAGCGGCGCTGGCGCTGGATGGGTGAATGTGCCATGGGGAACAGTGTTGGCAGGTTGCTGGTTTGCATTGGTGGTGGTGTAGTCTTGCATAGATATCTCGATACCGATTACATGTCCCATTTCAGCTTCATAAGATCTTCACACACACGTATTCCAAGTCCACAGCACAGAACCCATGATCAAAGCATAATCATTCCCTACCTAACGCCCGCTAATCCGCACACCATCCCTGGTCCCCGGGTGTTTCACCTCAGCTACAACTGCACATCATTACTAAGCAACCTAACCTCCTCACCAGGCTTGAACGCCGGGAGTCCAATATACGGACATCCATCACACCTGAACGCGTCGCCGAGCGCGCAATTCCCGCAACTGCCGACCTTTCCCTGGACCGTGAAATCGACCTCGGTGAGATCATCGGCGCCGAGCTTCATGGTGCTCTGCAAATTCCTGTCGGCCTCGGAGCGCGTGGCCGCGTCTTCGGCCGCGAGTTTCTCGCGCAGCCCGCAGCTGCAGTCTTTGCACGCGCGGCGGCGCTTGGAGTTTGGTTTGCATGCTTCGGCTGTAATACATCATGATTAGCGATGGCTTTTCTTGAAGAAGTGGAAAGGAAAGGGGGGAAAGGGTAGGGGTTAAACGTACGGATATTCACGGGCCTCAATCGGTCCTCCTCCGTGAGCAAACTGTCCGGATCGATCATGTCGTCGTCGTCCATGAGCTCCGCTTTCGACGGGATATACTCGTCGCCGTCGTTGTATCCGAAATCATCGCTGAAGTCCACAAAGCCCACGCCCATCGGCCGCTTGGTTCCACCCGCTGCGGTTCCGTTCGCGCTGCCTGTCGCGGCAATGGAGTCTTTGTTCGCAGCCTCGGTCGCGTTCGCCGGCACAGCAGCCGCGTCGGCCTTCTGTGCCTTCTTCCTGCCGCCAAACGACAACTTGACCGCGCCACTGGACGCAGCCGGCTTGGCCAGCCCGGCGCCCGTCGGAGGCTCCTGCACCAAGCCAGCCAGGATTCCCTCGGTCACGACGCCCGCCGCGATGTTGCCGCCGTTCTGGCTCTGCAGTCTTCCGCCCGTCTTCAGCGCCGCCACGAGTCGTCCCAGGACACCGCGGTCGAGCAGGCCGTCGCTTTCCGTCGTGCTGCCGCTCGCGTCTGTCAGGATCAGGATCAGGTCGTAGGTTGATGCTGGGAGCGAGACGAGGCCTAGCGCTAGTCGGTCTAGCATTTGGATGTCTGTTGCGGAGCGGTCGTGGGCTTGGAAGATGGCGTCGAGGGCGGAGGGGTGCGAGGATATTGAGGGCGGGGCGAGGAGGAGGGTGCGTGTTGTGTTTGTGGTCATGTCCATGTCGGGGGTTGTGTCGAGGGTTATTGAAGGCGCCATTGTGTTGTCTGATTGTTCGTGTTGCGGCGAGTATTGTGAAGAGTGCAAATATGAGGTGAGTAGGGAACAATTACTGTTGGCTGATTAATTGATTTCGATATCGGGAATGACGCGAGAACGCAAAGCCCGCCTTCGGGAGCCCCACCATTGATAGCCTTTGCTCTTTTGCGGGACAGGGTCCAGATGATCACGTGCTGATTTATTACGTGAACATACATTGGCAGTTACCAACTCTTGCAGTCGGTATTGTTCAGGGTATCTACAATATGTACCATGCGCTGTATCCAAAGTGCGCACTCGGTGACAAACGCCTCGCTCATGCAAATATCCACACGCTAATTCAAAACACAATTCAGCTTTACCAACTCAGCAATCAACCACCCACTTGATGCTCATAAATCAGGTCAACCTGCTTGACTGGGTGAAGCAGCATCCCAGGAAGACACATTCTGCCCTCCCCAGCTTTCTCCTCTTCCTCACCGCCATCATTGTCAACCCTGAAACCCAGCCACCGCTTCCACAGATTTGCAGGGAAGCCAGCGTGGTAGTACCAGGTGGTGCCCAGGAAGTTATGCTGACGCTCGTCGGAAAAGACACTTGTCCTCGAACCACCAGACGCTCCGTTACGACCGTTGTTGAAGATGGCGGCGAGGTAGGAAGTGGGCCATTTCCTATCGATGTAGACCGGGTGTGGAGCGTAGACGGCTTTCAGTCCGTGGTGTAGGGCGCAACTGCCCGGCCACATCTCGCTGAACATGGTGTGGTGGAAGAGTGCTGTCTCACGGTGCATTGTTTCGAGTAGACGTCGGCTGAGACGCGAGGCGGTGATGATGGCTGTTCGTCTAGGTGGGTACTTCTCTCTTGTGTTGTAACCCGTCACGTCGTTGTTCAAGATCCAGTTAGTGCCATCGGGATCGAATAGTGGGTTGAAGGTGATAAAGTCTGCTTCTTCGCCCACGCCCCATTGGTAGTCGTCTTTGGCGTACTCGGTGGGTGGTACTGGATCGTGCTCGGTTTCAATCACGTTGCCCTCACCAGTTGGCGGCAATGGTCCCCAGACTGGTGCTTCAGGCCTGTCTTCGGCTTCTTTAGGGTTCTTTGGGTCATTTCCCATCTTCGAGTACATATTTGACTTGTGAGCAGTACCGTGCTCAGTCTGTACACGAACCATCTGAGAAAAGTCTTCCCACTTTCCATGTTCCATAGGGACATAGAACCGGCTGTTACGCTCCCAAAGACCCTTGCGAGGTTGACGACTGGCCCATGAACTCACGCGGTCGAAGAAGTGGTAGAAATGACCGGTGTAGCGAATATCCATCTCCCAATGCCAGAAAAAGTCGTACTCCGGGTGCATATGAGCAAAGTACTGAACTGGCAGATATGTCGATCGATAAGCGCCGTACACGGGTAGGTCGCGATAGTTAGACTCAGCCAAGCCGGCGTAGACAAGACTCATCTGGCGCTCTGACCATAGGGTACCCATTCCGCGAAACTCTGCAGGAAGAGCATCGTCGAGAACTCGCTGATATGTATCGTCGTCACTCCATATTGGAAGATTGTCGTCTTTGACGTGGATTAAAAAGTGGACAGTGTATTCTCCGCCAGATTGCAGAGACAATTCGTTGATAAGTGCGCGCAAGTAGAACAGGTCCTCGTCGTCGTATTGATAGGTGTGCCATGTTCGCACGACCACAGCAGTGCGTGGTAGAAGTCGCTTGCCGGATGCGCGGTGTTCCGGTGGAGCGATCTGGTCGACCTTTTTTGTCTCGTCTCTTTTCGGATATGGGCTCTTGGCGCCACCGAATTGGGGAGTCGCTGATGGTACCACCTCCAGCCGAGCACGAGCTTGAGATACTTCGTGCGCTTCGGTGTTCGGACCGCCGACGGCCATGGTTCTGAAGAAGTGGTTACGTTCCTGTTGGTGCTGCTTGTATCGAAACCTATTCTTTACAAGACAGCGTTCTTGTGCGTCAGCCCATTTGACTTGACGGTAATCAATCTCGATGTTCGTGCCCCAGACAGCAGCCATGGCGTCGTCGCGTCCTTCGCCTTCAATGCCTGCACCGCTGCCGCCGTACTTTTTGCTGTATCCAAATCCATAGGGTCCCAGTCGTCCATAACGGTCAAAGCACATGCCGTTGTCAAGTCCCAGAAGATCATATGACCCCATGACGGGGTTGGGAAAGCCACGCGGAAGACCTTTGTAGATCTGCAGATCAGGGACATAGATCTTCCCCTCTACATCCAGCGAGCATCGATCAATGGGTTCGTAGCCTTGTGGCGACTTGACCGGGCTGTATGGTATCGAAGACTGGACAGCTCTTTTTGCCGGTGGGGTACTTTGCTGGTCTGCCTGTTCCGTCACCGGCGGATCAATGGTGTTGTTGTCTGGGTCCGGGTATTCCGGCTTGTCTTCCAACCTCTGCAATCGCTCCAATGGCGAAACCAATGTCCTTATACCACCATGATATCTCTTTAAGAAGGGAAAGTCCTCCCAGGTTGGTGGTTTCGGTGCAAGTCTCTGTAGACCGGACCTGATATTTGATTCCGAGACAGATTTGAGGCGTACGAGTGTGAGTATGAAGCCGATCAGGATGAGCACAATAGCCCATGTGAAATACCTCGAAAAGCGTCGGCGTGGCATTGCGTAGGAGGAGAATAAGGCGTTTGGTTTTGGGGGTTGACTTAGTAGTCCCTCATGAGAGCCAGAGACGTCGCGAGATGAGAAGCTGATATCGGAATCATCAAGGTCGTCTGATGTGCGCTGCTTTTCGGCGTCGACTAGTCGTCCATCCAATGCAACATATCCATCTCGTTTGTACGTGCCCATCTGTCTGGCCCCGACAGGAACCTCGTCTCAGGTCTCGGTATGTCTACAAAGTTAAAGTGTCCGAGTGTGGAGTGGTTCTGCAACGGCTGGAATCCGGCACGCGATGTCGTTCGCCTGTGTCACCCGTTGTTGCCGCAATGCCGCGAAGTGTCAAATTATTCGCCGGTAAGCTTGCGTATGCTGATGCTTGCGTATGCTGAGGTCGAAGCGCTGATGATATGACGAATGCTGTTCTTGACGTGGAGATGCGGCACTTTTTGAGATAGATGATGTAGTAAGTTAGTAGTCGGTAAATACATGTAGTACAGACTTGCCTCGTGGTCTGAAACAAATGCCGAGCACACTTTGGGTTGCGCAGGCGACGCTCCACACGGCCGACGGTTACCGAAAGAGGAAGCAACTCTTGCCGATGGTGGTCCTTCTTATACCTACGTAGGCACCGTACCTCTCTCTACCTCTACTGCAGGCAATTGTTGCATTGATAACGTACATGTATTGATTTGCTTAATCTTAGCATCTAGTTGAAAACGATATTGCATCATGATGGTTAGAACATATTCATGCTCGCAGTAGCGATATTCCCACAAGTAGCACGTGAAAGCCTCAAGCTCAAAGCCGCGGCAGCCTTTTGCAATCTGGCACCTCCATCGTCCTTCTCTTCAACACGTTCCCAAAGGCCGCTGTTACACCTTCCATACCGGGCTAAAGCATCGACGCAATCGACATGCCCTCACAACTATCCTACATCCACGAGCTTGACATTCGTCGATAGATTGAAGAGCCAAGCTGCCGGATGCATGACCGCCAATGAAACTTGTGTTCTCTAGCACGCTTTCGACCTCTTCATAAATCTCCACTATCCAAGAACCCCTCACCGCACTACGTAGTCACATCTCTCGCATTCTATAAAGACCTATGCATGGCTGTGCGAAGATGGATGCAGGACAACTTTCCAAGCACTAGCACAGTTTGTCTCATTCTTCTCATTTTCTGGACAGCTCAATTGGGCATATCAGACGTGATGCGTTTCTCCAAAGCTCCAGGCCTGCTCGTGCCAGCACTGGGTGCACAAATTGTCATGTCACAGACTGTCGATCTGTCATGGCATGCACCAAAGTCGTCAAACATCAACAACCTCTCGACCGTGATCAACAGCACCGGTGTCTACGGCTTCATCTTCAACTCCTCGACCCTACCTCCCGGAACCCCTTACGGCACCTACGACTGGTGCAACATGCCACACGTTCGCCCACAGGAATACAAAAAGGCCAACAGCTCATTCCAGCTGCAATACGTTGAGCTCATCCACCGCCACCACAAGCGCACACCCTACGCCGCCAACACCTTTCCCGTCGAGAACTACCCGTGGTACTGCGACGACGAAGGCCTATTCTTCTACGGCGAGCCGCTCCCGGAAGCCGGCAAGAACCATTCCGCCGCAGCCTACTGGTCAGTGTACACCTCTGCCTCCAACCCTCTCGCACCACAGGGCTTCAACGGCACCTGCCAGTTCCCACAGATCACGGAAGAAGGCCTCGACGACAGCTGGCAGCACGGAAGGGATCTCTTCAGTGTCTATGGCGACGAGCTGAAGCTCATCCCGGCCAATTACAGCACCAACGCGACCTGGTACCGCGTCACCAATAATGTCATCACTTCGCAAGTCGCAGGCATGGTCATCAACGCGATGTACCCCTCGCGTTACACCTCGCACTCCCCCACGGCCCTCGCAATCCAACCCGACAGCATCGACAGTCTGGAGCCGGCCTACACCTGCGCCGCCGGCAGCGCACTCTACTCATCCTACGGCTCCGGCTCCAGCTCGCCAGGCTGGGTAACGCACCTCAACGCCTCTCGATCCCTCTTCGCCGCCCTGGACGCCATCTCGGGCGTCTCGCCCACCAACAGCGGCTTCCACGTCTCCTGGGACCACTACTACGACAACCTGTCGTCGAAACTCTGCCACGCCAAGCCTCTGCCCTGCAACAACACCAACCCTTCTCTGTGCGTGACGCAGGCCCAGGCCGACGAGGTCTTCCGCCTCGGCCAGTGGGAGTACAGCTACACGTACCGCGACGCGGGCCAACAGACGCTCGACGCCAGTGTCGCGACCTACGGGATTTACGTCGCGGAGCTGGCGCAGAACCTGCGTGATGCGGTCGCGGGCAATGCGTCCGCCGTCAGGTACAGACACAACGTCGCCCATGACGGTAGTGTCAGTCGGTTGTTGAGTATTCTGCAGATCGACACCATGGTGTGGCCCGGTATGGGCAGTGAGGTTGTGTTTGAGCTCTACAAGGCGCAGAATGGCTTCGAGGGGACCAGTGCTGGTGGGAATTATCTGAGGGTGCTGTGGGGCGGGCAGGCTCTTGTCAGTTCGTCGCCGGCGCTTGGGGTCATGGATATGGTTCCCCTTGAGACGGTGTTGGCTTATTTTGATGGGCTTGTTGGTGTTGGTGCGAGTCTTGTGCCGGGGAAGTGTAGTGCTTCGTCTTAGACTTGCGGTGAGGTGGTTGCAGTAGAGTGACGGTTGTGGTGGTGGTGGTGGTGGTCATGAGCCTAGATCAGTCTCGAGTTGAACAGTTCATTGATTCGTAATATCTGGTATCCCACTTTGCGTTATCTCCATCATTGGTCCCACGTCATTTCACGCATGACCATATCTTCGATCAGCCATACCATGACCCTCACACCGCACCGGCGGCCCTCACTTATCAGCCTTGTCCTCCTCCTCCTCAACACTGCCGCCGGTACTAGACATCTCGAGATCATAACCCACAAAGTCTTCCGCACTGGCACCGTGGACCTCCTCCTCAAACACCGGCTCCGGCTCCACCGTCTCGAACTTGGTCTTCATGACGCCGGCATTCGGGCCGGTGCTGAAGCTGTTGCTGCGACGGCGTGGCTTGGTTGGGTTGTACGTAAAGTCGAGGAGTTCGTCGCCGTCTTTGCCCCTGGTGTTTCCAAATCAGCGCCGCGTCGTATCGGAAAAGGAGCGGGATTGCTGCTGCAGAAAGGGCGATGGTGAGAGCTAGGAAAGATCGGGGATACGGGATGGGGGATATATGGATGGCAGAGTAGAGAATGAATTTGATGACTGACGAGACTTACCAATTGCCCTTGCCGGAACCCTTCTTCTTGACGTTCTTGGGATCGACGTTCTCTCCGCCGCTTTTGGCAAAGTAGCGTGGGAGGTGCTCTTCTGGTGCCGCGGTGCCGTTGGCGAGGGCGACGTGATCTCTTCCGTTGGCTTTGTTGGATCTGGTCACTTTGGCGGTATTAGTTGTTGTTCAATGTGAGACATATATATCATGTGACGAGTAGAAAGAGACGGCAATGGACGAGACAGATGATTGAGTTGCCACGATGTTGGATGTGTCTGTACTTACTAATGTGAAGTCGAATTGGTGTGAGAAGTAACTCAATGGGATACCAATTTGCAGTCGAAAGATAGAAGGGAGTTCAAAAAGAACAGCTCAGTAGGAGACGTAGGGAGTCATACGTAATAACAGCTGAGGTCGAAGCTATGGCCGCAATGGTCGCGTGATATGTTCGGCTCCCTTAAAGAACAGGAAAGAACAAGCTGAACCTTAAGCTATGCTTGTCTGGGTTGGAAGTTGTCTAACGGCGCCGAACTAATGTTCTCGACCGGGGTTTTGTTTCTTCTCACGGCTGATCTATCGGTCCGTCGTTAAGTCACCTTAGCTTGACAGTGGTCGATTTGAGATAGGCCAAACTTGGTGTTGCCGGATGTGTCATACGAGAGTGATAGCCTGAGGAATGCCATCGAAGCCGAGACGAGGTGATACGTACCGCTCGTGCACATACCCCGCTGTGAGCTACACAGGCATAGGAGATGATGTACAGGTACTGCCGTATAGTATCATGCAGAGAATACTGTACAGCTATCAACATGCGTTCCGAACTTGCCGCTCAGCTATCATGTCGGCTGTTGGTCAATGATATCGCCATCGGCTTCTATAGCCAACTCTTCTAGTGGAGCACCTTCTGATATCATGACTTTTCGTTCTCGAAGCTCACGGTCGGCAATCAGGTCTAGTGCGACATCTGTTATCGATATTATTGCGTATCACGACTGCCCCTCGCTGCCCCACTAGATTGACCAGATGCTCACGAGAGCAGGCTAGGACGTTGCCGTGCCTGACGCCATTCTGGGTCTGTGGGGTATGAAAGTCATCTGATCCATTCGGCATTTGTCCGAGAAACAAATCAACTGGACAAGACACAATCGTGATACTGCGACTCATCTGTAGCAAAAGGTAGTCGACCACTCGCTTGAGGGCATGTATTCTCTTTCTCAATTCCTCAAGGGATCGGTGCTCGATAAATACAAAAAGGTACCTTCGTACCTGTTCCTATGCAGGAAGGAGGGGAGACCAAAGTTGGGGGTGGCGTCCCCGCGTTGCGTGGGAAATGCGGGGTTAAGCATTGAAAGCTTACCGCATCGAGGCAACTCGCGTGATCGATCCCTGTATGGTGATGTGGTTGTCTGCCTGTGTCGTGACATCGTAATATCAGAAGAGGTCAGAGGAGAGAGACACATTGGACGAGACGTGAGAGTACGCGCTTATCAGGTTGGTATAGGAAAAGGAAGAAATCTATCAAGGAGCGCGGCACAAGCCTAGCAGAGCCGCAGCGATGAGTCAGAAGTAAAGTTGCTGATAAGAGCCGCTCGGCAGATCATGGAGCCAACAAAGCAGATAGAACACAATCATCTATACCGCTGACAGGTCCAATATACATATCCTGTAATTCCGCACCCTTGACACGCATAATGCCATACGAAATCACCACTCGCCGAACAATCGTCCGCTCCGCGATAAAATCCGACGCCGCCTTCCTGCTCCAACTACACTCCGACCCGGCCGATGCCGAAATGCGCGTCTTCCGCGACCCAGCGCAGTCTCTCACCGCATTCGAGCAAAGAATCCTCGACTGGGCCAGCACAGCCGCAGAAGGGAGAAACCGCTTCATGGTCATCGTCGTCAAGCCCTCCTCACCCGGTTTCGACTCCCTCGATTGTCCCCTCTCGCGCGACGGAAAACTGATAGGCATGACCGGCTTCAACACCATCGAGTACGCCCCCGGTCAGGAGTCCCCGCATGTTGATCGGGGTGCGAGGATCGAGGAGATTAATGTCGGTGTGCACACACTGCCGGCGGCGGCGGGCTGGGGTTGGGGACGCGAGGCGCTTGCTGTCGTTGTTGATTGTGCGTTTGACCTGGGGTCGAGGCGCGTTGCTATGGACACCATGGCTGTGAATACCGAGTTCATCGCTTTTTGTGCCAAGATCGGCTTGGAGAAGTATTCGTGGTCTAGGATCGATGAGAAGCATGGCGAGGAGCGGGTCTATCAGTTTGATCGAGTGGCGTGGAGGAGGCTAAGAGAAACTGGCCCGTCCATGTTGCGGTCAGAAGTGTCTGATTGAACTGTGCTGGTGTTTTCGGTCGGCCAAGACAAGTGTCCGCAAAATGTTCCGGGCTGATACTCTGTGTTCGCTGATGAGCATGTCGTGTCGTACAATGTCGTGTAACGTCTCAATAACAGGAGCTCTCAACCCATACCAAGCCACTTCCCGAGGCCAGTACCCTTGGCAGCCTGCTTTGCTGTTTGCAGTCCTCCTTTTGCGTTATCAGCAACAGGCACTGTACCATTCATCTGCACGCAAATCTGCCCGTCCATTGTCTCCAGAGTTCCTTCGACTTCCACATCTTTGCCAAGTGTGCCCACCATGGTCGCCGCACCCTCCATATCAAGCCTAGGCTTCATTCTGACAACATAGAATCCCCTCGCGTGCGTCGGCTTTTTGTAATTGAGCTGCAAATTCTCGAGCTCCGGACCTCTAGTGATACCCTCGGCATCCCTGGCAGCACCCTTGTCGTCGCCGCCCATCCTCAGCAACTGCGCCGCCAAAGCTGCCTTCTCGCCCAACACAGTAGCAAGAGCCCCACCGTGAGTGACACCAGGCCAGCCGGAAAGCCCACCACCGAACCACACAACAGCAACCAATTCATGATTCCGTGTGTTCCAAAACAACCGCTCGACCCCCAGGCCCCTCGCTCCAGCCATAGCCTCCCGAGTCATCTGTCCCTGATCCTCCTCGTACCTCAGCCCCAGCGCCAACGCCTGCTGTCTGAGTCCCTCCTTTTCATTTCTCTCAGCCAACCAAGCAGGCACATCGCCGGCTTTCTTTCGAGGCACTGCGTTCTCATCCGACGACAGCGACGAGGCAACCTCAACCCACGCGCCGTCTTCGCCGCGGAGCTTGGCTGATGTGGCCCGCGATTTTCCGCGCAGGATCTTGACTTTGAATTCGTCGTCGATGCGGTTCGATAGGTCGTGCACGATCAGCTTGTCTGTTGCTGAGCCGGGTAGGGGGTCTGCCGGGGGTGAGATTGTGAAGGATACGAAGTTGCCGGCGAGGACGCCGACGAGGAGGGAGAGCGTGCTGTAGATTAGGGCGCGTTGGCGGTAGCGTGGTGGTTTCGGTGGGTTTGGTGTTGGATCTGACGCATTGAGTAGACCTGAAGGGTTTGAATCGAGTGGTGGTATTGCCGAAGGAGGTGTGCTTGTGTTGGACTGCAGGCGGAATTGCTGGTGAACCGAAAGACCACCGCGATAGACGTATGGTCGCCCATAATCGACGACACGTGAAGATCGTAGCGAAGTCATGTTGACTCGAGTGCCCATGGCAGCCATTGTGATGATGCGTGTCTCGGAACGATCACCTTAAGAATTATGTCAAGCAGTTGACCGATGAAGTTGGGGAAGCTTCGGTTTTGGTTTCGGTCTCGGCTCGGGGAAGCTCTTCTTTTATTCACGCCTGCAATACGAGTACTCTTTTTCTAACATGGACATTTCCGGTCGCAAAGCATAATTGATTGGGAAGAGGGTTGTCAAATCAATCTATTCTTGTCGTGTAAATTTGAAAAAGCCCGTAATATCAATCGACCGCATGAACCATCCGGACACAAACCCCTCAACACCGACACCGAACATGTGCCTAGATCACCGGCCTCTGGCCACCAGCTCCTGCTGCACCAACATGTCGATAGCAAGACGGACATTGTCTCCAGTATCCGTCATCTTCAACGCTTCCGCCGCCTGTCGAGCACTAAAACCCTGCTCCACAATGCTCATTATAGCATAATTGTTACTCTTGCCTTTCTTCGAAGACGTTCTGATAGGCACAGCCTGACGTCCTACACGCCTCATACGCAAATCGTTGCAGCCAGCACCGCGAGACCTCGGCGTGGTAACATTCTCATAAGTACTTGTTTGCACAATGGTCACGTTGAACGGACCGAGGTGATTGATGGCGCCCACCGGGGTTCGTTCCTCCTCGATCGGGCTGATACTCTGCTGGCCCTGTGCTTGCTTCCATTGTTGCAGTGGCGGCGATCGTGTGCGCTGAGCTTGCGGTGAACGATTTTCCATGTCGAGTGGACCAGCGATAAAGGCAACTGGTGGCATGATTGTCTCTGAGGAGATGGCCGGAGCCGGCAAAGCCATGGCCGTCAGAGCTGATGCATTTCCAGGCACTCGATTCGCGGGGTCGAAAGAGCTGTAGAACATACTCATCGTACTCATTGGACGCTCATGAGCCATGTCAATAAAAGGTAGGCGAGGATAGCTGCTCGCGTGTCTAGCTAGCTTGATCTCTTGAGCTAGTTGAGCGGTGCGCAAACGCTTGTGCTCGTCCTGCTCGCTTCGTGACAGCCACGAGTATCGAGACTGGTCGCGAATTGTCTCAGTAATCCGTTCTTCGTACAACCGCGCGACAGGCTCGCGGAAGAAGCTGCTTCTACTTGTGCCCTCGACCGGGGGCGTCCACTTCATCCAGCCATGATTGTGGGCGAGGGAAAAGCCGGCACTGACGTGATCAGATAGTTCAGCGAGCTTGAGAATAGCATCTGGTCCGTGAGACATCACATAGTAGATCCACTCTTCAAGCATGATTTCTTCATGACGAACATCGCCGTATTTGATGTCAGTCTTGCAGTAAACACCATTAGTACGAGCATGGTCGATCTTGCCAACGTAGGACTGCATAAGTGTTGAGAGGCAGTTCCACATTTCTGTCATGTCAAAGAGCTCATCCGCAGACAGACCGTCTTGGTTGCAAAGTCCAAAGTGCTCTGGTGCAGTCGCAAGGACACTACCGAATTCGCAGGCCAGATTTGTGCTCGTAGTGGCTGCACAGTCGTCTTGGTGGGCTAGTAGGCCACCTTTGAGCCAGTCGAGCTGGCCAGCAATATCCTCTTCTCTGCGTTTGTTCCCTCCAAAGATCTTGCAGAAACACCATATGCGGTACAATGCATTCTCGTAGCGCTGGAATGCCCGTCTGTCACCGGACGAGAACGCTTCCAGGGTTTCTGATCTGACGAAGCTTGCACAACGAAGTACAATCAACTGTCTCAACTTGCCAACGACTCTCGTATCGTGGGTGATAGATTTAATGTATAGGTCCGGTGTATATTCAAGCTCGACTGATTCTTCCGGGGATATGACAGCACCAAGTGGAGACGACCATTCTCTGAGCTCCCACAAAGGAAACGACTTGTTCTTGCAGACCGTCTTGAGAAGCGACAGTTCGTTTTGTTTGTATACCTGGTACATGTCTTTCGTTGATCGAGCCATCTTCTCGAGATCCTTGAGGCTGTCGAGAGCAGACATGCTAAGCAGTAATGAATCATTGGTGCTTTCGACCTTGCCAGGCCTACTCTTCTCGAGCTGTTCGATATTGTGAGGAGGTGCCTTTCTAGGTTGTTTTTCTTTGTCAGGGGTGTTGATGTCACTGGAAAATGTCGATAAATAAGCAGATTGATCTATTGCATTTCTCTTTGTCTGTGTGAGCTGAGTGGCTGCACTTGAGCCGGCAGCAACCGCAAGCGGCAATTCAGAACGATCTCCGTGATTCTCGATTGGTTGGTTCTGGGGTGATACAGGCGTGGCTACCGGTGAAGGGACTGTCGGATGTCGAGTTGGACTGCTACTGATCCCTGATAGAGCACTGATATCGAGATACTCACTTATCAGCTGCGTGCAGGTGAGACTTCTCCTGCGTGCTGCGGCCCGAGCTTTACTCTCGGTCATTGGAGTACTGCCGCCTTGCGATGGCATTCCCAGAGAATCAATAGCGCTTTCTATACCGACTGCGGTGCCATCTCGCTTGTCCGATTTTTCAGGGATTGTTGGCGCCCTAGACAATGTAGGTCGAGCTTCCAGATCGGGCACAATTTGTCGCAAGGCGTTGGTGATCCCCTGCATGTTTTGCACACTTCTTGGGCAGCTTTGAGCAGAGTTGCTACGTTTGCGTCCAGGGATACGCTGCAGCGTTTCCACCAAGTCGCTAACTGCCTCGGTAAGTGTCGGACTTGGTGATGACGAGCCACTACTGGCATATGGGTCCGTCTTGAGAAAGGCATCATCAAGATTATTGAGTTTGTCCAATGATCTGCATGAAGCTGAAGGTCTGATGTGCATCTTTTCGAAGTGCCTAGGACGCTTCGGATAGCTTGCTGGTGACCTTGTATAGTGTGACCTCCTCGGCCGAGGTGGCGTCTTCGAGTAGCAACTTGATCCGCTAGAAGTTGTTTGTGGAGTTGGTGGTAGAGACTCGTTCAGGCTGTAGTCCGAATCTTTGGATGTATTCGAAGTATCCGAGTCAGCCCTCTGTCTCAGATTCTTGTTCGCGACCTGGTACAGGTCGGTCGATGGCCTGGTTATTTCCGAGTCCATACTTGTTCTTGGGCTTTCCTCACTACGATATGAGCTTGCATATTCCGTGTCTGAATGGCTGGTATAAATTGAGTTTGAGGATGAGCTTTCCTGGCGGGGACGAGGTTTGGGTGTAATGGGAATTGCAGTTAGTGGATCGTCCGAGCCCAACGATGAGTTTGCTTGTGTTGGAGTCTTCTCGGTCAGTTCGGGACAAATGAAAGGTACTTGAAGTAGGGGTACTTTCTCGGTTGAAGGCTTCCGATTGTGTACAAGCACGCCGCGTTGAGAAGATGGTACCCTCACGGCAAGAGCTGGTCTCGGACTGTGTATTGGCTGTGCTTGATGGACACTGTGTCGTGTTGGCCACCTCAGAGTAGCGTCGCCGCCTTGAGCATCCGGTTTCTCCTCTTCGTTCTCGGTGTGAGTTACAATTGTCTCGACACTATTGCTATGCCTGTTGACATCTTCCCGCCAAGTGTCAACCCGCGAGTCAAACTTCTGCTCTCTTGATCCGGAGTCTGGTGTGGACTTGGCGTCGTATAGTGCAGCGAGCGTCGGCACGACGTCTGATGATGGATAAGCACTGTTTAAGCTCGGTCGGTCGTCTATAGCACCGAGAATCTCTTCGTTCGGGAGGGTGAGCATAGCTGTCTCTAGTGGCAGACTGATCGTTAGATTGTCAACTCCTCGAACCATATGAGGTGAGGTGGCAGAATGTTTGTGGCTTGATCCGCTCAATTGGCGAGTGATGGCGAGTCTACGAGAAAAGGTACGTTTGATCGGTGACTTGTATATTTCGTCGGCAATGAATCGTGGCATCGAAGAAGCCTGTGCTGTGTCGCCGTCGTTGAGAGGTGTACTGCCGCCCCGACGACTGAAGACCGACTCAGCTCGGCGTGGGAGGAGATGACTGCCTTTTCGTGGGGCCATGATGGGTTATCGATTGGTTTGTTATTATTTCGACTTTTTCGGATCTGGACAAGCAATCAAGAGAGGGTACTGCTCAAGCTGTGTCTCGCGGTAATGACTGGACTTGTAAAGTTCTATGAGAATCATTGAATCTGCAGATGCAGAAGAGGGATGGAAGGTGCAATTGAAATGGTAGAAACAACTGCGAAGAAGCAAAAGAGAGCATGACGAGGCTCGAACATGGTGACCATACAGTACACTGGGCACTGTCGTCCGTATGTGTGGTCCATGACAGATCCTACCTGTGGGAGATGACATTCTGACGGGGAGTACCGAAAAGCGGAGTGGAGAACACAACACTGTCGATGCGAGCGAGGACGATACCGCAAATGCGGGAATCGAATGCGAAGGGACGAGTGAGGGATGTGAGTTGAGCAGGAAGGTGAGCAAGATAGAGCACAGAAGGTCGAAAATAGTAATCATCTGATCAACCACGTACAACGGCTTGGCATCATCGTCTCATGGTCCAAATATGGCCGCCCAAGTCATCGCTGAAATTATTATCATCATACAGGTGTACATATTTCATGGTACGCCGTAATCTTACTGACATCGTCATGAACACATGAACCAACGTTTCAGGAGCACTTGGGTTATGAGAGGGGAAGTCTTCTCACATTCGCGATTGTCATATCAAGATCCGGATCATACTCGTAGCATCCAAGCATCGCTCGTATATTGGCGACAACATCAATTGTATAATTCAACCTTCAGTCGGTATCGTCGGTATTTGCCATTTCAAAGACACGATATCGCAAAGACCGCTTGTAGCGTGCTTCCCAAACCCGTGTGCTGAATGCCTAGGGCATGATTGTCGACGATCAGTGCCGCCATTAGTGAGTGCGGGTGGCCCACAACGATGGGTTGTCAGCATGACCGACTGTGCTAGAGCAGAGCATGGATAGTCGTTCGCAGAACAGCACCTCCAATAGCTTCGATCCTTCTCGGGTATGCTTACCATTGAGCGTGAGACTCCACATCTGTACCACGGCGATCTTCCCCGTCGCCGCAAGTCGACCTCCTACGACAGATGTTTGGAATCATAAGTTTACACGGTTTGGCTTCAGAGTATACCACCTGTGTTAAATAGGATTGCCCTGGTATACACATTCTCGTTGCGCAACCTGATATTCTTCTCATTAGTACTGACCCGAGCCAATGGACGAAGACAGTGAAGTCTTACGGCGCCTAAACGATTGAATGATAAAATACTACGATGAGAGTCGCAAAACAATATCTGATGGAGTAATGGGTCACACCAAGCCAAGACCTTCGCGTCGCCACCGCCAAAAAAGTGAGAACAAAAATGTGTTTCTCCCGACGAGAGGCTCGAACTCTCAACCTTGAGATAGTTTCGGACTTGTTATCGTCCTTAAAAGTCTCACGCGCTAGCCAATTGTGCCAGCCGGGATGCAGTTAACTGCGATGGAGGAACAATTAAAAATTCGGCTTACCTTGTTCATATAGTCTAGTCGAAAATTCTTCTCGTTGTGACTTCCGGCTTCCGGCATTGAGCCAGCCACACCGGGGGCTCCTCCGAGCGTTACATTTTCTCAAACCGCTCATGGATATCCCCCTTTCGCGCGTCGACCGCGTCTGGTTGAGCAACCGCCGTTGGAGTCTAGCATGAACCGACCAAGTTTTTAGTCTCATCTACCAGAATCTCGGGCATTGCTCCGCTTATTTATCGCAAGAACACCTCCTATCCAGTGGGCAACTCACGTCGTTGGACTAGAATCGCGACACGACTACGGCTATCACCGCGCTTCTTCCTGTATACCACGTGCATATCCATAATGAGAAGGAAACGAGGTTAGTCGACTTGGCTCGCTGCATCTAATGTCGTTGCGGATCCACCTTGTAAACCAAGTTGAGCGCTTCTCGTGTTGCATGGACACGAAAGGTAGGATAATATAAGAGTACACTGGCGATCTGCTCGTCGATCCGGCAAAGTCTTTTCACTTTCTATCCTACTCTTCATCTCAGACGATCTGCAGTACGATCATGGCTGTTCTAAATTTGCTGTGGTCGAACCTTGTGCCAGTGTTAGCCGGGGCTCTGGTCGTTGCTGTAAGCAAAGGATCCTTGAGTCTTCCGAACCAATCTGACCAGTACAGGCTATCTGCTATGTCACATACCAACTCTTTTTCCATCCGTTGTCGAAATATCCTGGACCATTACTGGGTCGCTTGACCAATGTGTGGATGGGATATCATGCTGCTACAGGAGATCTTTGTCATCAGCTCGACCGATTGCACAAACAGCATGGCGAGATTATTCGTTTCGGACCAAACACACTATCTTTCGTCACAGTGGAGGCGCTCGAGGCTATCTACGGATTCCACTGCAACACGCAGAAGAGTCAATTTTATTCCCACTTTGACCTGGATGCTCAAAACAAAAGCACCATGTCTGAGATCAACAAAGTCAACCACGCACGCAAGCGCCGCATCGTTGCCCAGGGATTGACATCAACATCCATGAAGCACCTCACACCGAAGATCATTACCTGCATAGACACTTTGACCCGGAACCTGGCCAAGTCCTCCGCTCTGCTCGACAACAAGGGCTGGACTGAGCCAAAGGACATGGGCGACTGGACCAACTGGTTCACTGCCGATGTGATGGGCAGCATAGTCTTCAGCCGCAACTTCGACCTGATGAACACACCAACTCTGCGCTGGCTGTCGGAAAGTATGCCACGTGCAATTCGCCTCCGATGCGCAGCCGGCCTGCTCCCACTCCTAAAGCTCCTCCCTCTCGATTCTTCTCTCCGCCAACTGCTCGCCTTCACCACAGAAGCAATCAATACTCGCGAAGCCAGCCGCGACGATCCAAAGCTCCACGACCTTTTCGGCGCGATCCTCCACGCCACGGACCCACAAACGGGCACCAAATACCGCCTTGAAGAACTGTCATCCGAAGCTGGTCTCTTGATCGTTGCCGGCGGCGACACCACTTCCAGCGCCTTGGCAGCGACGTTCTACTACCTCACGCAGCCGTCATCAGCACACATTCTCACGCGACTGCAGAACGAGATCCGCGCCGCTTTCCCTACGTACGAATCCATCCTGCCGCCGTACACAACGGATCTGCCACTCTTGCGCGCCGTGCTAGACGAGAGCATGCGACTCGCGCCACCCGCCTCGGGTGCTCTGCTGCGCGAAGTCCTCCCTGGCGGCATCGATGTCGGCGGTACACATATCCCAGCGGGTGTCGACGTCGCCGTGCTCAACCTCGGCATCATGCGCAACGAGACGTACTTTCCTGACGCGCTTTCTTTCAACCCAGACAGGTGGTTGCAGGACAAGACGACTCTCGCGTACAAGAAGGCTAGCGCCGCGTTCTGTCCGTTCACAATTGGAGCAAGAGGCTGTATTGGAAGAAACATTGCGTATGTGGAGATGAGCACGGTGGTGGCAAGGGTGCTTTGGGCGCTGGATATGAGGAGGGTAGAAGGCAGTGTCAAGGGTGTTGGCGAGGATGGACTGTACGCTATCATGGATTCCTTTGTTATGCAGAAGGAGGGACCGGATTTGCAGTTTAGAGTCCGCGACGGGGCAGTATTGCCTTGGTAGAGATCAAAAAGGGTTAAGGTATAGACGATGCGGCGTTAGGTAGAGGTTAGATATGCTATGCCATTGTTCAGAATATCCTCTGTTCGGCAATGTTAACATGTTATAAATGCATAGATATGGTATAATGCGCAAGAGGAAAGACTCATTTCAAACTCAGATATGCAGTCGCAATCACAACCACTCTCTCCATCCCCAGCTCTTCGTCTTCTCGCCCGGCAGCTTGCAATCATCAATCTCAGCCATCGTGACATTCTTCCATACCTCCGTCGGTATCCAACCAATGTACGCTCTGTCGCCGAACCCACCGATCCAGTAGACATGTTCTACCACCAGCCTGACCCAGTGGCTCTCATGGATGCGGTTACCAGGCAACCAAGCGACCGAATCCGGGTGGCTCTTGACAAAACATGTCGCGAGACCCTTGCTCTTCGCCTCCTCTGCACTGATGCTCTCTAGGTGTCCGATCAGGCTGAAACGCGGTAGGTTTGCAGCGCTCCTCCACTGTCCGTCCTGTGGGTGCCATCGCAAGGACATGGTGATGTTACTACCGGCGTCAACATTCTTGAACGAGGTCGCGATAGAAATTGCCAGGATCGTGGGGTCACCGTGGTCTTCGCAGTCGGCGTAGTAGTCCATGAGGCCGATCGGGGCGCCTCCAAGACCTACGGGCCGGTTCTCGAATGCCTCAACGCCATTGCTCTCGATTGCGAAGGAAGGTCGCTCGGAGGGGAACACGGTAGAGAGCGTGCCAATGTTTTCGAGGTGGAGTACTCGTCGTGCCTGAATGGCCGACTCGTGGATGGTTGGGATACTGTAAGCCGAGGAGTCTTGGTTGGAGAACACGCTTTGCGGAAACAAGTTTTGGCTTGACCTGCCGAACGCACCGCTGGCGAGGGCGAAAGCGACTGTCAGCAATTTTGCGAACATCTTGTTATTAGAGTAATCGTCTAGAAGTCGTCGTGCTCGCGTGGACAATGTCATCGTCGGCTCGGCTTGAAGATGATGTCGATCTCCGGCTGATGTGATAAGATAAGCACCAAGTCGATTAATGACTAAGCGACGACGCCCAGACCACACTTGGCACAGACGCACAAGTGAGTGCTGCACCATTTTCGTTCTCAAAGCCGCTCGACGACTCCATCCATCACCCAACGACACTTATCGCATCGTGAGTCACACATCCCGTACCTTCGACATCGAATACCTCCGAATCTACCACCCACAAAATTCTCGACGACTCTCTGCGATTTTCTGAAGCCGCGCTAACCACTTGTTGCCACCTACAGACCGCGACAAACTCATCTCACACGCATAAACCGCCAATATGGGAAAGGTCCACGGTTCCCTCGCTCGTGCCGGAAAGGTCAAGTCTCAGACCCCAAAGGTTGAGAAGCAAGAGAAGAAGAAGACTCCAAAGGGCCGCGCGAAGAAGAGAATCACTTACACCCGCCGTTTCGTGAACGTCACCATGACCGGTGGCAAGAGAAAGGTACGCGA